>Ga0180009_10000875_pt1 | contig 38478 bp, 31 predicted proteins | sample OS_PC_MetaG_FD_123537 | JGI IMG/M metagenome (GOLD analysis project Ga0180009, IMG submission 123537) | Groundwater microbial communities from the Aspo Hard Rock Laboratory (HRL) deep subsurface site, Sweden - OS_PC_MetaG | ecosystem: Environmental > Aquatic > Deep subsurface > Groundwater... | reverse complement strand
GTCCTTGTCCCGCCGCCAAAGACCCCAGACGTTACGCAGACGGCTCCCTCGGGTCAACCACGGCCGCCGACCCAGAAAGTCGAAGACAGTCTCATGTCCAGCTGGTCGATTGACATACTCCCATACGTTATTAGGATTTTATCTGGCGCCGGGAGCAAAAACCAGCCCGGAAGCTCCAAAAACCTCACGTCTCAGGAGACAACGATGCATAAACTCCCAGATCTCGATTATGATTTCAACGCGTTGGAGCCGACAGTGGACGCACGCACGATGGAAATCCACCACGGCAAGCACCACGCAGCCTACGTGGCCAACCTCAACAACGCGCTGGAGGCGGCCGGGGGAGGCCTGGGTGACAAGGGGTTGGACAACCTGCTCCGAAGCCTGTCCGAAGTGCCCGAAGCTCAGCGTGCGGCCATCCGCAACAACGGCGGCGGGCATTGGAATCACTCCCTTTTCTGGACTGTCATGGGACCAGCCAAGGGCGGTGCTCCGTCGGGAGATCTGGCAGCCGCCATCGACAAAGCCTTCGACTCCTTCGCCGCTTTCCAGGGCGCTTTTGAAAAGGCGGGCGTCACGCGCTTCGGTTCCGGTTGGGCGTGGCTCTCGGTGGGCGCTTCCGGGCTCGTGGTCTCCTCGACCCCGAACCAGGACAATCCGCTCATGGACGGCTCGGGAGTGCCCATCCTCGGCCTGGATGTCTGGGAGCACGCCTACTACCTGCACTACCAGAACCGCCGGCCCGACTATGCAAAGGCCTTTTGGAACGTCGTGGACTGGGACGCCGTGGCCAAACGGTACGCCGACGCCGTGTAAGCACTACACCGCGCGGCTTGCTATGTGCGGGTGAATCGTTGGACAATGGGCGGGGGCACGGAGGTCACACAAGTCGTTGCCTGATGTCGCAGCACTGCCGACAGCCGGACCCCCAAGGAGGTTCGACGATGAGCCGGATCATCCCCCCGCTGTGCGCCCTGCTGGTCGGATCCTTCGGTCCTGCCTGCGGGGTTTCCCAATCGCGCTACGACACGCTGCTCAAGCGCACCCACGGCCTGGAGTCCCGGGCGAAGCAGGCCGAAGGCGCCCTCGAAACTGCGCGGCGTGCCCACCGCTATCGGGTACGTCGCCATCCGGCACGTCGGAGCGCCGCAAGGCCCCCGGTCTGCAGGCCGGATCGCCGGTCCCCCGTCACGCCCTGGCAACTGCGGCTGCGACAGTGCCAGAAAAAGCTCAGGGCCACACACCCTCCCCTGGTGCTCACCAGCCACACCCGGGAGCAGAACATCGGCAGGGGAAGGCGGCGGGCCAGCACGGTGACGCTGATGCCGGGCACGGTGATCCTGCCTGTGTCGGGCCGGCGATCCCTCCGCAAACAACGGGCGCGTCGCGCCGAACAATCCCTGCGACGGGCCATCGCCCGGCAGCTATCCACCCTGGCGGACTGCTACCATCGCCGGGTGGCCATACGCCTCCGACCGGCCACGGGCGCCGTGAGCTTCGCGTTCGAAGTGACCCGCACCGGCCGGACGCGACGGGTAAGCGTGGTGCATCGGCTGTTGCAGGACATGGTCACGGTCCGTTGCGCGCTGCGGGGGCTCCGTCGCTTGCGTCTGCCCCGACAGCGGTACGCTCTTTGGGCGGTGTTCCCCCTGGAGTTCTACGCCGGCAAACACTACGCGGCACCCCCGATTCCGCCGCGACCGTAGTGCGTGCAGGTCACCGCAACGCGGATTCCCGGATGGTGACGCTGAACATGCCGCGCAGGTCGCCGACGCCATACCCTGTGGCACGGTCTCCCGGGTAACGCTTCTGCAGCACGGCCCTGACCGCCGGGGCGATCGTCGCGGCAGGTCCGTGGCACTTCACGCACAGGCCCAGGGCTCGAATCGGAACATAGAAGCGGTACACCGCCCCCGTGGGACGCGCCTCCCGGCCCAACAGATGCGCCGGCATGGCGCCCTGTTTGAGCGCCAGCGCCAAACGTTGTAACGCGCCTCGTTCCGCCGCGTCCGGCTCGTTTTTGGGATTCCGCACACGCAAACCGGTGCGCTTCACCGTGACTCCCGGGCCGAGCTCGCGGTTGACCCGCGCCGTGATGCGCTGGGCGTCCCCGGCGCACGCCTCGGTGGCCGCCGCCACGCCGGCGGACCTGACGGCCGCGAGCACTCGACGCATGAGCGCCGATCGCAGCCGGGCCACCGCGCGCTGGCCCACCCGCTCGGCCCGCACCCGGGTCGATGGCACCGGGCGCGGCTTTGGTGACGGCGCACAGGCGGGGAGCAACCAGGCGGCGACCATCCACACCCAACAATTTTTCAATTTGCTCACGGGATCCTCCAGACCCGAGCATACTCCGCCTGGCGCCGACCGCCGACCCCAAAAGACAGCCGCTGATTCTCAAGGGCTCCCCCTTGCGCTCGGCGGCGCTTTGCACAAATCATAGCCGCACGAAAGGCCCCCCATGGATTGCACGGGAAACACGACCTATGACACCTGGCTGACGGTGGCCCTGGGCTATGCGCTCTTCGCCGCTGTGGCGTCGATCTTCATCCCATCGCCTTACGGTCGTTTCGCTTCGACACGTTACGGCATCAGCGTGTCCCCCCGCCTGGGTTGGTTTCTCATGGAGCTGCCCGCGGTGCCCGTCTTCTGCCTCTTCTTTTTCACCGGCCCCCGCTGGTCAGACCCCGTGCCGCTGCTGTTTCTGGGCGTGTGGCTCATCCACTACGCGCACCGGGGGTACCTGTTTCCCTACCTCATCCGCGCCGCCCCCGGGGCCAATACGAGCTTCAGCGGGCTGGTGGTGGTAGCCGGCTGGGGTGCCACCTCCCTGCACGGCTATCTGAACGCCTCCTTTGCCACGACCTACGGGACGCACTTCACTTCCTCTTGGTTGATCGACCCCCGGTTCCTCATCGGCATCGTGCTGTACTACGTGTCCTTCGGGCTCACGCTGCACTCCGAGGCCATTGTGCGAAACCTGCGCAGCAAAGCGGAAGTGGCCGCCGGAGAGCGGGTGTACCGCATCCCCCGGGGCGGACTCTTCCGGTGGATCACCAGCCCCTGTTATCTCACCGAGCTCACGGCATGGGCGGGCTTCGCCCTGTGCACCTGGTCCCCCGGAGGGCTGTTCATCTTCGCCATCAGCTGCGCCAACCTGATCCCCCGGGCCCTGGCCACCCACCGCTGGTATCACGAGCGGTTCCCCGACTACCCTCCCAAGCGCAAGGCGTTGATCCCCCTTTTGTTGTGACGAGAGCGACCCTCCGGGCCAACGGTTTACAAGGTCTTGGGCGAACGCTCGCCAAAGATGGCCGTGCCCACGCGCACCAGAGTGGCACCCTCCTGCACAGCCACGGCGAAGTCGTGACTCATGCCCATGGAGAGCTCCCCGGGCGTCACGTTGTCCAGACCGCACGCAAACAGTTTCTGCTGCAGGGCCGCCAACCGTTTGAACAGCGGCCGGGTGGCCTCAGGATCGGGATCATACGGAGGCATGAGCATCAAGCCCCGAAGACGCAGATGGGGCGTGTGTGCAAAGTGATCCAGCAGCGCTGGAAGCTCCGCCTCGGACACGCCCGATTTCTGCGGCTCGGCGGCCAGGTTCACCTGGAGCAGCACGTCCTGGACGAGGTCAGCCCCCTGGGCCCGCCGATCCAGGGCGTCCAGGAGCCGGGCGTCATCCACCGCGTGGATGAGCGCGGCCGAACCCACCACGTATTTGACCTTGTTTCGCTGCAGCGGCCCGATGTAGTGCCAGCGGATGGCGTCGGCGTCGGCCAACTCCCGGGCCTTGTCGCGCAACTCCTGGGCGTAGTTCTCGCCGAACTCAGTTTGTCCCGCCGCCAGCGCGGCGCGGATGTCCCCGGCGGGCTGCCGCTTGGACACGGCCACCAGGCGCGCGGCGTCCTGGGCTCGGCCGGCCCGTCGACAGGCCGCCCGCAGCTCCTCCCGCACCCGCTCCAGGTTATCGGCAATGGACAAGCTCATGCGCGCGCCTCCGCCGCAGCAGCCATGGCGGCGGCCGAGGGGACCACGCCCAGCCGGGCCAGCCGATCCACGACCTCGGCCAGGGGCAAGCCCACAATATTGGTGTAGGAGCCGTACAGCGCTTCGACCAGGAACGCCGCCCGACTCTGGGCACCGTAACCACCCGCCTTGTCGAGCCACTCGCCCGTGGCTACATAACAGTCGATCTCGTGGTCCGACAGCGGCTTGAATTGCACGGTGGTCCGCACCACTTCCGCCGGGGTCAGCTCCCCCAGGCGGGCCACCACAAAGCCGGTCAGCACCGTGTGGCGGGTCCCCGCCAGGGCCGACAGCACGCGGCGCGCTTCGGTCTCATCCGCGGGCTTGCCCAGGATCTCAGCTCCCAGGGTCACCACGGTGTCTGCGGCCACCACCACCGGGATGTCTGGCACGGCCTCCACCCCTTCGGCCTTGGCCTGCGCCAGCCGCGCCACGTAGTCCGCAGGCGGCTCCCCGGCGCGGCGGCTCTCGTCCACCTTGGGCACCCGCACGACGCAGTGGTACCCGGTGCGCCCGAGCAGCTCCAGCCGGCGCGGGGAAGACGAGGCAAGCAGCAGGGTGTGGCTCAACGCGGGATCTTGCACTTCACCGCGCCCGGCTTCTTCTTACAGGGTTTGGCCCGCATCTTCGGACGCTTGGCCTTGCGGCCGCTGAGCACCTCCGCCTCCTGGTACAGTCGCTTGAACCGCGCCAGGGAGGCGCGGTAGTCCAGCCGGGTGCCAAGCTTCATCGCGATCTGCTCGGCCGTGTAGCGGTTGCCGTCGGCCCACAGCGTCTTGAGGTAGGTGCCCACCTTGGGGTTGGCGTACCAGCCCCGGCCGAACTTTGTGCGCAGGTGCTCATGCAGAATGTCCGCGAGCATGAAGGCCCGGGCGTAGTCGGCCGAATAGAAAAAAGGATCCACGTCCGTGAGATAGCGGTCCGCGTCATTCTCGCTCAGCCGGTACCCGTAGGCCTGCTGAAACAGGGTCCAGTAGAGCTTCCGGCGATCGGAGGTGTTCCCGCGATACACGGACTTGAAGAGCTTGTCACTGCCCCCCTGCAGGGCGACCTCGTAGATCAATTTGGCCCAACCGTAACGGCGGGCGAGGTAGAGGTTGTAGGCCAGGCGGCTCCGCACAACGTAGCCCATGAGCTTTTTGTTCAGGGGGCTGACCCGCAGCCGACCCAGGCCCTTGGTGAGCCCGTTTTTGTGTTTTCCCCGCCGGACCTCCCCGATGAACTGCTCGTAGCGCTCCAGCCAAGCTGGGTCCTCCCAGGCCCGGGCAAAGAGCTCGGCGAAGGCCTCGGTGAGGGAGTAACTACCCAGCTGCTGGAACTCCCAGCGGCGGTTGGTGGTCCAGGCAAAGTGCAGGGCGTGCCCCCCCTCGTGGAACATCGTCACCCAGCTCATGAGCCCCCCCGCAGGCTTGACGCTGACGCGGATGTCCGAGGGCACCTTGAGCGGGAAACAAGCGGCGCGGTATTTCTTTTGCGGATGCGCCGAGTCATCGATGTGGATCCGGGTCTTGGCGGCCGTGCGGGTGTCCAGGCCGATGCCCTGCAGAAAGTATTTGAAGGTGGGGATCATCAGCTGGTCGGGCAGCTGCCGCTTGACCTTGGGCGCCGAGAACAGGCGCCCGTGATCCGCCCGGCGCAATTTGGCCAAGGGGACCTTCAGGGACTCAGCGGCAACCCGGGTCATGAGCTTTTTGAACAGGGGCTCGCTGTCCCGCACGAACTGCGCGCCGAGCGTGATCAGCGGCTTGAGCTGCACCTGGCGAATCAGAGACGACAGGACCACGTAGGAGCGGTACCCCATCCACTGCGCCAGCTCCTGGCCGCGCACCAGCTTTTTGATGAGCAGCGGGTTGAGCACCCTCCGCCGCACGTCGGCCATGGCCTGGTTGATGGCCTGGCGGCGGGCGGGCTTCTTCTCCCGGGCGAGCATTCCCGGCAGGTCCCGATAGCGCGTCTCGCCAGGGCGCCAGGCCAGCTTCACGGTTGCGCCGAGCTCCGCCGCGCTGAGCTGATCGTCGAGGTGTGCGGTCTTGCGCTCGATGTACGCCATCGCCAGATAATTGCGCAGGTAGCGCAGAGCCAGCTTCGCCGTGGCGCCCTTCTCCTGGCCGATACACTGTTTCACAAAGGCGAGCGTCCGCCGGGAGATGAGTTGCTCCCGCCCCACAAAGAGCGTTTTTTTGTGGGACTTCTCACCGCGGATGTGGCCATACCAACCCACCAGCTCCGAGAGCCGCAGATGCGCCGCGGCCTGGCGGGCGATGATCGGCATGCCCACCGCGCAGGTCATGGGCCAGGCGGGCTGCTTCACCGTGGCCCGTTGCCGAACCGAAGGCGGAGGAGGCGGCGGGGGCTCAGCCACCCCGGGCCGAGGACAGGCCGGACACTTCTGCTGGGGACCACAGCCCGCGGCGGCCAGGGCGCTCACCACGACCAGGACCATCACCACCGGGCTACCCGACACAAAACGCTTGTTACGCATGGGAACTCCTCCACCTGGTCTACACACGGCCCAGGCAATACGCCGGACATTATAGCGCTGCGGCGCCGTTGGGGAAGGGGCGGTTCTGGAACCGGGGCAAACGCCCCCGCGACCCATGCGCCTGCTCCTGTCTACCGACTTGCCGGCACCGAGCCGCCGGACCGACAGTCCCGGGTCCACCGACCCTGTGTTATGCTCAAGGCATATTGACCACGCCTCAGGAGAAGACCATGGGTCGAATTGTTGCGTTGATGCTGTGCGCCGTTGCCCTCGCGAGCTGCAACAAGCCTCCCCCGCCCCAGGGCGACGAAGGGCAGGCCTGCTATCCCAACGACACCTGCAACGTCGGCCTGGCCTGTGTCAGCGGTCGCTGCGAAGGTCCGGGTGTTGACTGCGGGAATACCATTTGCGACGCCAACGAGACCGCCCTGAGCTGCCCCCAGGACTGCGGCGCCGGTACCTGCGGCGACGGCGTCGTCGACAGCGACATCAACGAAGCTTGCGATGGGACGGATTTTGCCGGGCAGACATGTCTCTCCCTCGGCCACCTCGGAGGAACCCTGGCCTGCGACGCCGACTGCGCAGATTTCGACGAAGGGGGCTGCCACTCCTGCGGCGACTCCATCATTCAAATCCCGGAGATCTGCGACATCTCCAACCTCGGCGGGATCACCTGTCGGGACGTAGGCTTCGAGTCCGGACAGCTCCAGTGCACCGCGGACTGCCTTGCGTACGACACCTCTGGCTGCACGAACACCTGCGAGGAAGTCGATTGCGCCACCTGCATCAACAGCCCCTGCGCCCAGAGCATCTGCTCCGCCGAGCTCGCCACCTGCAACGCCAACGTCGACTGCCTCGCGCTGTACCAGTGTCTGATCAGCTGCGTGGATGACCTCTGCGAGATCGACTGCTACAACGCGTCCCCCCTGGGCGTGGACGACTACCTGGCCACTCAAGGCTGCCTCGTCTGCAACCCCGACGTCTGCTACGACGAATGCGACGGGCTCAACGCGTGTCCCTAGGAGACATTGGGCAAAAGGCCGGATTCATCTGCAAACCTACTGAGGCGTCCATGGACCACGATACAGACTCACGCGACCAATGGCGGACCTGCTCCATCTGCAAAACGCCCATCCCCTTCGAGGGCCGCTACCAACGCTGTAGCGTCTCGACCTGCAACCGTAAGCGCACACATTTGACGTTTTGCTCGGTGCGGTGCTGGGAAGCCCACGTACCGACCCTGCGGCACCGGGACGCCTGGGCGGTGGAAGAGACCGCTCCCAGCCGGGAAGCCTCGCAGATCGAGCAGCGCAACGCCGAGGAGTCCGCGTCGACACCGCCCACCGGCTTCGTCACCGCCACTGCCACGGCCCCCGGTGCCGGGCCGGCCAGACGCCTGGTGGCCCCCACCGCCAGCGCCGCCGCCAGCGCCCGGGCCGGGCTGAGCGAAGACGTGGACCGGGACATCCTCATCGTGGCCTCCAAGCTCAAAAAATACATCCGGGATCGCTCGGGCCTGCGCACCTCCGACGGAGTGCTGTCCCTCCTATCCGATCTGGTACGGGCGGCCTGTGATGAGGCCATCGGCCGGGCCCGGGAGTCCGAACGCACCACCGTGCTGGATCGTGACGTACCCCGGGGCTGGCGTCCCGACTAGCGTGACCTGCTCCGTTTTATCACGACGGATGGGCGAGACTACCGAGGGCGGGGAGCAGCCGGGGTGGACCGGGCCGGTACGGTGGTGCGGGCTGGCGGGGTGGGGCGGGCCAGCGCGGGCACCCTGGTCGCGGCAAGGCGACGGTTGGCGGTGACGAGCCCGCGGGCGAACATGGAGTTGTAGCCGCAGCGCGGGCAGCGTTTCAGATAACGCGATAGGGTGCGGGTGGCTTCGGCCCGGCGGCGCAGCTCGTGCAGGGCCACGCCCAGGTAGAACAGCGCGTTGGCGCGGCCCGCGTCCAGGCGCAGGGCGCGACGCGCTTTCGCGACAGCGGCGGCGTTGGCGCCACTGTACAGCAGGCTCCTGGCCTGCCCTTCGTAGATGCGCGCCAGCACCTGCCGGGCCAAGGGGTGGGTGGCATTCTGGGCGAGGGCGGCCTGAGCCAGCTTCTGAGCCTCGGCGCGATTGCTCGTCAGGAGCTTCGAGGCCCGGGCCGCCAGCCGATCCGCCGCCGGCGCCGGGGTCCCCACGGCTCGCGTGGTCGTGGTCGGGGTCGAGATCGAGGTCGAGGCTGGCGCTACCGCAGTCCGCCCCGGGGCGGATCCCGGCGCCGAGGCGGTGGGGACAGACGCCCCCCCTGGGCCGACACTTGGCCGGTGAACCGGGGCGGTGGAGAGAGTGTCGCTGCCCATAACACCGGCGGTGACTACGGTCGCAGCGTGATTGGACGGGGCCGGAACCGCTCCCTCCTCGGCCGCCACCTCGTCTCCCGCCTCCGCCGGTTCCGGCGTCGGGCTCGGTGGTGTGACCGCGGAAGGCTCGGACCGGGGCGCCACAGGCCGGACGGCCTTGCGCGCCGGCGTCGTTGTTTTACCCGTCAACAACCGTCGAGAAGGGGGGGCGGTGGGCTGGGTCGTGGACGAAGCGGACGCTGCGCGAGGTTGTTTGACTGCCGGCTTGCGCTCGATGACCCACACCGCCACCGCCAACACCGCAATGGCCAGCCCACCCAGGAGCAAGGTCGTTCGCAACCCCACCGTCGGCGTCGGCACGCGCCGCCCTCCCAGATCCGAGAAGTCATCCGATGCATCCTCGTGCCGGAGCTCCTCGGTGAAAAAAACCGCCTCGTCCTCACACTGCACGTCCAGGCCGCGATAGGGGGTGGTGGCCAGCAGGTCCTGTCCCGTCACCACCACGGCCGCGGTCGCGGTCGCGGTCGCGTTCATGACGGACGCGGCGCGGGGGCGCTCTTTTTCCTCTTCGGGATCCCGGGTCTGATCCATCACGATGATCTTCGGTGAGGAGTGATGGGCCGCAGCCACCAGCGCGGGCGCCTCAACGGCAACCATTTCGCGATCCGGCCCGCCGCGGGCCACGTCCCCGCGGGGAGCACCGCAACGGTGACAAAACCGGGCCTCTACGGAGAGCGCCGAATGGCACTGTGGACATTGCACCAGACGGTTTTGAGAGGACAGGGAGACGTGCTCTCCCGAGTCGGCGGCCGCGGGCGGAGGCGCGGCAGGGACACGCCTCCCGCGGGGAAGCGGGCGGGATAAACGATCGTTACTCATAAAGCTCCTAACCGTGGGTTCTGGGCTCGTATTGGGTACCCGGCGTGAGCTCGTGCGCCTGGGCAGTGGCAGGTTACAACAGCCCGGACCCGTTGACCACCGTTTGCTGCAGCGCCCCGGCGGTGGCGCTCGGACCACACTCGTCAACCGCGCCAATTCATGCGATATAATTGCCGCTGTGACTCTGCCGGGTGATAATTCCGACCGCCGACGCGGCATGCGTATCGCGGGTGACTTCCAGGTTCGAATCGTCGGATTGGATGAGGCCTCCGTGCGTCGTCGCGGGGACATCAGCGTCACGGGGGTATACTTTGCAGTGGACGACTACGACGCAGATCCGGGCACCGTGGAGCGGTTGGAGCTGACCTCAACCGACGGCAACCGCAGCGTCGTCTGTCTGGCCTGCCTCGCGCGGAAGATGACCGTGGTCGACCTGTGGGAGACCACCCGGGTAAGCGGCGCCGCCTTTCAGTTCCTCCCCGGGGACGAGGACGTCCGGCAGGACCTCCTGGGCCTGGTGTCGCACGTGGCACGACAACGACTGCTCGGCGACGAGGTGCTGCTCGAGCAGCTTGGCCTGGACGCCGCCATGAACATCGGGGCCGAGAAACCGCGGACCGCGCGTGTGCAAACCATGCGCTCCACCTCCCTGGTGCTCGAGACCGAGTGGCCCGTGGAGCGCGGCGCGCGCGTGGGAATCGCCATCGAGGGCCCCCAGGGCGCGCAGATGGTCCAGATCCAGGGCGTGGTGGGCGAGACCCGGGCCTTGAGCAGTGAACCGGGTCAGAGCCGCTATCGGGTCCATGTAGCCCTTAGCCCCACCGTGACCACGACCCACGCGAACAAGCCGAGCGCGGACGCCAATGACCCCGTGGGCGCCACCCTTGACGACGCCTTCGCCTCCCTGCTGGACAACCTCCTCAAACCAGACGCCATCCAGCCGTCCGTGGCCCGGGCGCCCCACATCGAGGGAGACCTGGCCCGCGTCTCTATCGCTTCGGTGCTGTCATTGCTGGAATTCGAGAAGATGTCCGGCACGCTGCGCCTCGTACGCGACGGTCGGAAGGCCATCCTTTTCATACAGGAAGGTCACGTGCTAGACGCCGAGCTCGTGGACTCAGACGAAAAACCCCTGGAAGTCGTCGAGCTCGTGGTGCAATGGGCGCGGGGGAGCTTCCGCTTTCTCGTCGAGGAAATCGACCGCCCGGATCTCCTCCGCAGGACGACCACAGCGCTGATCCTCGACGCCCTTCGCGAAGTCGACGAGAGCGCGCGCTAGGCCGCTGTCAGCCGCTAGGGAGATCCGTACTCGGGCTGACCCCCGGCGTCGATGTCGGGGCCGCCGTAGTCCACCACCGGACCGGCGTCTATCGCCGCGTCGATGTCCGGGCCGCCGTAGTCCACCACCGGACCCGCGTCCACCGTCCCGTCGATGTTGGTGCCGCTGTCGTACTGGACCGTCGCATCCGTGGGGGGCACTCCGTAGGCCGGCGTGGCCTCAAAACAGCCCGTCAACGCCAGGGTCGCCGCGATGGCTCCACCCCCGACCAGCGCTCCCAACCGACCGAACCGGCGACGGGGTTTCACCCGCCCGGATTCGATGTCGGCAATCACGTCATTCAGCAGTCGCCGCATCTCGCGATCACTCATCGTCCCGTGCTCCTTACCGTCGTTGGGGTCCATGGTAACCCGAGTGGCCCGCCCTTTGCAACACCGCCCACCCAGTAGCAATATTGGGCCAAGTGCCTGAAACCAGAACCGACCACCCGGGTCGGCCTCAGATTCCCGAGGAGTGAACCATGGATTGTGATCGATTTGTCAGGACCTGGATGATCTGCGCCGGAGTGATGGTCCTGATGGGAACCGTGGGGCCGGTGGGCCTCGGGGGCTGCAACCGCGCCGTGGGCACCGGGAATCAGGATGGCGGCGTGAATCACAACAACGACGCCGCCACGACCGTGGACGCGGCGGGGAACCCCGACGCCGGCGACCTCGTGGAGAACGTGCTCGGGTGGCACTCCGTGGCCGACGAGCACTCCGGCTTCGTGCCCGCGGCAGACGTGGACACGGACCTGTTAGACGCCTGCAGCCCCTGGATCATGGCCACCACCGGCGGAGAGAGCTGGTGGACCTACGGCACCAGCGAAGAATCGCTCCTACCGCTGTATCCAAACCCGGACCACTGGGATCGCGTGGGTCTGGGGACCATCACGGGCAACCTGTCCGAGCTGGGCGAATATGGTCACATGGGTATGTACGACCGGGAGATCTGGATCACCGGCTGGGAGCTTGCGGTGTGCCCCACCGTGCAGCGTCTCGGCCACTGTGTGGCCCCGCGGGCGGATGACTTCTGCCAGTTCCCCGAGCTTTTCTCCGAAACCCGGCGCAACCACCTCGTGCGGATTCAGCCCGGCCCCATCGGTGACTCCGATCACTATGAGCTGACCATCTACTACAACGAGGGCGTGGCCGACGGGGAGACCCGGTTCCTGCTGACGTTCCAGCTGCCCCAGATCATCGATCCCGGCGACACCGGTTGGGACAACTTCCCGGCCGCGGACCTCATCGACCTCACCGTGACCGAGGAACGGCTCTGGTTCGGCTACCAGCTCATCCCCTTCCCCCACGCCCACGACGGCTGGGTCCTGCGCAGCACGAACACCGAGACCGAGGTGCTGCGCCTGAGCCTCAGCGCCGAGAACGACAACGGCGAGCCGCTGCACCTGTGGGGCGACTTCCCGGTCAACGAGATCATTGCCTACCCCTGAGCCCCCTTCGCCGACTCAAACCTCTCCCATGTGCGGATACCGATGGTCCATCGGTGGCACAAAGGTCTCCTTGATGGTCCGCGGCGTCACCCACCGCAGCAGGTTCAACGTGGAGCCGGCCTTGTCATTGGTCCCGCTGGCGCGGCTTCCACCAAACGGCTGCATGCCCACCACCGCGCCCGTGGGCTTGTCATTGATGTAGAAGTTTCCCGCCGCGTAGCGCAGCCGGCGGTACGCCGTGTGAATGGCGTAACGATCCTGGGCGAACACCGCACCGGTCAGCGCGTAGGGTGAGGTCTGGTCGCACAGGTCCAGGGTCTCGACGAATTGCGCGTCGGGATAGACATAGATCGTGAGCACCGGACCGAAGATCTCCTCCTCCATGAGCCGGTGGTGTGGGTCTGTCGTGACCACCACCGTCGGCCGGATGAAATATCCCGTCGTGTCGTCGGTCTGCCCCCCCACGAGGATCTCCGCGTCGGTGGACTCCCGGGCGAGGGCCACGTAGCCGGCAATACGGTCAAAGGCTTTGCGGTCGATGACCGCGCCGAGGAAATTCGTGAAGTCTACGGGATCGCCCATGGCCAGGCCGCCCACCCTGTCGATGAGCTGCTCGCGCACCCGGGGCCACAGCGACTGCGGGATGTAGGCCCGGCTGGCTGCGGAGCACTTCTGGCCGCTGAACTCAAAGGCGCCCCGCACCAGCGCCACACACAGCGCGTCCACGTCCGCCGATTCGTGCGCCACCACGAAGTCCTTGCCGCCGGTCTCGCCCACGACGCGCGGGTAGCTCCGATACCGCTCCAGCTGCTCCCCCACCCGCCGCCACAGGTGACGGAAGGTGGGCGTGGAGCCGGTGAAGTGGATGCCCGCCAGGTCGGGGCTGGCCAGCACGGCATCCCCCACCACGGCACCCGGCCCGGGCACGAAGTTGATCACCCCGGGGGGCAAGCCGGCCTCGAGTAGCAACCGCATGACCTGCCACGACGGATACACCGCGCTGGACGCGGGCTTCCACACCACGGTGTTACCCATCATGGCCGGCGCGGTGGGAAGGTTGCCCATAATGGATGTGAAGTTAAAAGGCGACAACGCAAAAACAAACCCCTCCAGGGGGCGCCACTCGAGCCGGTCCCACACGCCCAGGGTGGAAGCGGGCTGCTCCCCGTAGATGCGATCCACGAAGTGCGCGTTGAACCGGAAAAAGTCGACGAGCTCACAGGCCGCGTCGATTTCGGCCTCGTAGACGGTCTTGGACAGGCCCAGCATGCTCGCGGCGTTGAGCGTGTCCCGCCAGGGCCCGGACAGCAACTCGCCGGCCTTGAGAAAGATCGACACCCGCTCGGGCCACGGCAGCCGCGACCACTCCCGGTGCCCCTCGTCCGCGGCGCGTACTGCCGCGTCCACCTCCGCGCGACCCGCCAGGTGGTATCGCGCCAAAACATGCCCATGGTCGTGGGGCATCACACATTCGGCTGTACGCCCGGTGCGCACCTCCCGCCCGCCGATGACCAGGGGGATCTCCAACTCCTGACCCGCCAGCTCCCCCAGCCGGGTCTTGAGCCGCGCCTTGTGGACACTGCCCGGACCATAGGAGCGGAGGGGCTCGTTTTCCGGCTCGGACAGGCTGAAGAGTGCTTCGTCCATGGTGGCTCCTGAATGCAGACGGTTGTCCCCCAAAGGACAGGTTCAACCTAACCTGTTCTGACCGCCAGTCAATGCGCAGGCGCCATGGTGTTGTACACAGAACCGCCGCCCTCGCCGCAGGCATCCCCCCCGGCAGCATCCACGTCTTCTCCCTCGCTGGATTTGATCAGCGACTGAAGGCGGCCAAGGACGTCTAAAGCTCGTCGGCGCCGATGTCCGGCGTCACGTCGCGAATCTGGCCGTCGATGTCGGCGGCCGGGGCGCCGGTGGTCGTGCCCGCGTCCTGACACAAAGATCCCGCCATCAGGTGCAGATCCAGCGGGTAGCTGACGTAGAGGGGATCCACCGAGAGGGTGCCCGAGACAATCATGTCGCCCAGGCCGTCCACCCCCGCCGCGGTCATCAGGGCGGTGGCGGCTTCGTCATAGTACAGCGCCAACGGGGCGCCGGCCGGGTCGAGGTCGTTGCTCTCGAAGGTCCGCGGGTCGGCGGCGACGTCCGCCTCGTAAACGACGTAGGTGGTGGTGCAGCGGCCGCCCCCCACGATGTTGTTGCGATAGGTCCCCGAGCCCGCCAGCGGAGCGGAAGCCAGGACGTCGAGGCTCAGGCCGTAGCCTGTGCAGACGACACCGGGGGTGCCACCGCCATCCACGCTGTTGGAGTGCAGGACGACCTCGTTCGCCCCCGCGGCGACCAGGATGTGCGCGCCGTAGCTGGTCTGCAGATTGCCCATCACGGGCCCGCAGTCCGACGTGTCGTAGCCGATGATGAAGTTATTCTGGATCTGGGCCCAGGAGTCCTCGGCATGGAGCCCCGTGCTCGTGGGCGAGCAGCCGCCCCGAATCCGGTTGTTCTCCACCACGGTGCCCGTGGCACCGAGCCAGACCCCATAGGACTCAACCCCACCCCGGCCCGTGATAACATTTCCGGCGATGCGCACGCAGCCGCCGTCGTCACAGCGCACGCCCGTGGCGGTGGGGGGGAAGCCGAAGTCCGACCCCTCGATGAGGAGGTTGCCCAGGACCACACAGCGACTCGTCACCCCCTGGGTGTTCATCCCGCAGTAGACCCCGGTCGTGTTCGAGGCGCCGCCCTCGCCGCCTCCGGTGATCTGCACGTTGCCGTCGATGACCGGATGGCAGTCGCCAATGGCCCGGATCCCGTCCACGCGGGTCTGATCGTTGTCACCGCCGGACGCAATGTAGAAATTGTCCACAATCCAGGGCGCCGCGCCGCCGCAGTCTTCCATCCAGATCCCGTGCGAATCCTGCAGACCGCCCCAGGCGTTGATGAGGCTTGTCTGAATGATGATCCCGGCGCTGTTCCCCTCGATGCGCACGCCTGCGCCCTGGTCGGCGTCGTTGCCGCAGATGGCGGTCGACCGGATGATCGAGCCGCTCGCGTCCTGGAGCAGCACGCCATAGGTGACCCCCGTCCCCGGCGTGATGCGGCCCCGGATCGAGGGATTGTTGAAGCAGAAGTCGTCGCAGCGGCCGTTGGCGTCCAGGCTCGCGCAGTTGTTCTCCAGGGTCGCGCGCGCGCCGACCACCCGGACCGCGATGGACTCGCTGGACCCTTCTCCGGCGTCGATGTGCCCGCGGGTGATGGTGGCGTCGCCACCGTTGATGATGTTGATCGCGTAGGAGTTGGTAACCGCCGGGGTGTTCTGAATATCAACACCACTTATGATCACGTTCTGGGCACCGTCCACCGTGATCGCCGCGGTGGTTGTGGCGCTGAAGCGATCCACCCGGAAGCCGTCGAGCACCGTCAGGCTCATCACGCCCGCGCCGAAGGTGACGCCCTCGGGCGTCTGAGGCTGGATCGTCGTCGTGATCCCGGTACAGCGCGTCCAGTTGGTGCGCTCGTAGCTGCCGAGCACTGAGACGCCGTTGGCCATAACGATCGTCTCTGTGGCCAACGAGGCGTAGGTCCCGTTGTTCCCGCAGTTTGCCCCTCCCGAGACGCAGACCGTGGGGAGGCTGTTCGCGGCCGCGTAGTCAATCGCCGCCTGAATCGTCTGGAACGGATTGGTGAAGGTGCCGTCCGCGTTCGTGTCGTTGCCGTTGGTGGCCACGGGCACGCAGGTGGCGCAGTCCTCGTCAACCGCGCCGTCGCAATCTTCGTCGATGCCGTCGCAAAGCTGGTCGAGCGCCGCACCCGGGAGCGGGACACACTGGTTCAAGACGCCGTTTTGGCAGGCCGGAACCTGGTTCACGCAGGCGCCGAGCCCGCAGGTAAACGTGCCGAGCCCGTCGTCATCGACACCGTTGCAGTCGTCGTCCTCGCCGTTGCAGGCCTCACCGCTGGGTGTGACCTCGCCGACGCAGGGCCCGAAGCCGCCCCCGCCCGTGCAGGTCTCCAGCCCGGCCCGGCAGGTGCCCACGCCTGCCGTCCCCCCCGGCCCGGAGTAGCAGCTCCGCTGGGCGTTGTCACCGATGGTGGGATCGCTGTCGTCGCAGTCCAGGGCGGCGCAGGCGCACGCCGCGCCCGCACCGTAGCCGTCCTGGTCGCCATCGGTGCAACCGGGGGAGGAGGCCTCACAGGTATGATTCACCGGGCTGCACGCCCACACGCCGCAGGGCGGCGCACCGCGAATGGCGTCGCAGTCCGACGCGCTCTGACACTCGCCACAGCCGGATTCGTCGAACCTGCAGTTGCCCGCACACGCGAGCGTCCCGCCCGGGTAGCCGAGGGACGCGCAGGTCTCGCCGTCGAGGTTGCTGCCGTCGCAAACCTCTGGCGCCGACACGTTGCCATCACCGCAGCCGGCGCCGCCGATACAGGCGCCATAGTCAAATCCGCAGCTTGCGTCGCAGGTGAGCGTCCCGCCCCCGAAGCCCTCGCTGGCGCAGGTGGCGCCCGCGAGGTCCGTGGCATCACAGTCCTCGGGGTACTCCCGCGTGCCGTTGCCGCAGGTCGCATCCCCGGTGCAGCCGCTCACATCAAAGCTGCACAGGCTATCGCAGGCCAAGGGGCCGCCGATGAGCCCGAGGTCCGCGCAACTCTCCCCGTCGAGGTCCGCGCCGTCGCACTCCTCGGTCCCCCCGACGCGGTCGTTGCCACACACCTCATCCCCCCCGCCGCTCTTTTTTCCGCAGGCCGCGAAAGACAGGACCGCCACCGACAACCAGATTCCCAGCGCCACTCTATTTATTTGCATGATGAATTAACTCCCTTGGGACTAGGATATCGCATCGTTCGCCCGGCTGGAAGCGCCATGCGTGCGGCCCGGAAAAGAGCACGACTCCGCCCTTGTCGCGGCGCCCGCAACGATCGTGAGGACGCGTAACAGGCACCGGCTTATGGTGTCATGCTCCCGGCCATGCTCAAAAAAACAGATCAGACGCTCATGGAGGCCACGACGATTGTGCAATCGATCGTCGAAAACGCACACGCGCAGGCGGTTTTTGGCGAGGCTGTAAAGCTGGACACCCACACCATCGTGCCCGTGGCCATGGTCAAGATGAGCGGCGGCGGCGGCGGCAGGGGTCTGCTGCGCATGCTGGGCGGGGGCGGCGGGGGGACCCTCAAAGTCGTGCCATTGGGATTCATCACCGAACGGGAGGGTGAGGCACCCTTCACGCCCATCGAGATCCCTGCGCCTGTGCTTCAAATGCTCGGACAGGATGGCGACGAGGGCGTCAACGTGCGCCTAAAATAGTAAGATTGCACGATGCGAGCTCTCACGGAGTGTCTAGCACACCACCAACTCCGCACGTCTACGCAAGGTGCACTTAGAGACCTGATCCGCTACTGCCGCGTCGTCGGCGCAAGCGCCAGCAAAGCCACCCCAGGAGCAGCAGCCCCAGGAGCCATTGTGATAGCGCTGGGCCGGCATCTGCACGGCAGTTGCAGGTCTGGACGGTGGGGTCGGCTGCGCGGGCGGCGCTGCCGCGTACCTCAAAAACCCGGGTGAGGTGGCCGATGCCGCCGTGGCCGTCCAGGACCACCGCGTGCACCACACAGGTGCCTGGTGTTTGGGGCTTCCAGGTGGCCTGGGCCGCCACGCAGGTTCCCGGGCCCACGCCGCCGGCCGGCGGGGTACAGTTCACATCCGCCGGATCGAGGCTGTCGTCCCCGGGCGGGGCCCCCAAACCCCCCGTGTCAATGCTGCCGCAGGTGACAAACCACGCCACCTTCAGCGCGGCCTCCATGGGGGACGCATCGTCCGGGTAGATCTCGTCGACGCTGGTGGCATCCACCACGAGCTCGAGCAACACCGAGAAATCCCGGAGGTCCGTGACCTCTTCGGTGAGGACCAATGGCGCCGAGGCGTCGTGGGTCACCCCACCGACCAGCAGCGCCACTGGCTTGGGGTTAAGATTGGGCAAAGGGTCCGAGGAGATCCTGACGACCTTGAGGCCGAGCAGGCAGTCGGACGTGGGCTCGGCATTTGCCAACGCGTCCCGGCAACCGGTCCAACCCACCGCGGAGCGAGCCACCAGCAGCTCGACGAACACCGGAAAAAGAACGTCGGGCGGGATCTGCAAAAAGGGCGGCACCAGAACCTGGGTCGCGGCCCCCGACGGCGCGCGACACAGGGGCGCGTCCGGGGCGGTGAGGCAGTCGGGCACCAATCCGTCGTCCGGGAAATTGTCACCCACGCAGCTCGACAGGCTGTCCTCTCCCTGCGGCACACAGATGACCCAATGCGCCTCCCAGTCATCGCCAGGCCAATGTACGAGGGTCTCGAGGGTGACCACATCGCCCGGGTGCGCCTCCGGCGGGTCAGCACGAATGGTCAGCACCTGCGGCTCGTCGCGCAGCTCCGAGGCCGGAGTCAGCAGCTCAATTGAGCAGCCCGCAGCGGCGGCGGCGAGCCACGCCAAGGCCGAGGCCAGGCCGGCAACTGCGACCCCGCGTGTGCCCCACCGGCGGGTCATCAAAGCACGCCCTTGGTGCTGGGGACGTCGGGGCTGCCGGTGGGGGTTACGGCTTGGCGTAGGGCAAGGGCCAGGGCTTTGAAGGCGGCCTCGGCTTTGTGGTGATCATTGTTGCCGCGGAGCACGTCTACGTGTATCGACGCGCGGAGGACGGCGGCGAGGGAGCGGAGGACATGCTCGGCGTTTTCGGCGGCGAGCTGGCCCAGCTCGCGTCCGGCGAGGTCCAGGGAAACCTCGGACCACGGGCGGCCGGACAGGTCCACCACGGCCCGGGCGAGCGCTTCGTCCAGGGGCGCGTAGGCGGAGCCGAACCGCTGGATACCGCGGCGCTCACCCAGGGCTTCGTCGACGGCCTGGCCCAGGGCCAGGGCGCAATCTTCGGCGGTGTGGTGATCGTCCACATGCAGATCCCCGGTACAGCGGAGCCACAGGTCGAAGCCCGCGTGCTTGGCCAGGGTGCCCAGCAGGTGGTCGAGCATGCCGATGCCGGTGGAGACGTCGTGCTGCCCCGTGCCATCGAGCGCGAGGGTCAGCTCGATCTGCGTCTCCCGGGTCTTGCGCTCTACGCGCGCTTCACGCTTATTCATGAATCAACTCCTTGAGCTCTCCGGGTTGGCGTAGCACCCGCGCCGCGCCGGCGGTGAGCAGGGCGTCCGCGACGGGATTGGGATGGGGGGGATCGTCCTTCTGAAACGTCACCCCAAGGGGGAGAACCGCGGCCCCACGCGCGGCGCGGATGTCGTCGGGCGTGTCGCCCAACATCCAGGCACACCCGACGCCGAGCTGCTCCAGGGCCAGGCGCACGGGCGCCGGGTCGGGCTTGGAGGCGGCGTCCCCCAGGCAGACCACGGTGTCGAAAAAATGGGTGATGTTGTGGGTGGCCAGGAACCGCTCGGCATCTGCACGGGGACGCCCGGTGACCACGCCCAGGCGGAATCGGGAACGCAGCCCCTCCAGGAGCGCCGGGTCGACGAGCAGCGTCTCCTGCTCTCGCAGCCCGGGGCGCCCGGCCTTTCCGGGGCGGTCGGCTGTGCCCTGGTAGAGCGCTTCGAAGGTCTGGGTGACCTCCCCCAGCGAGACGTTCACGCCCCGCTTGGCCAGGAGGCGCCGGCTGAGCACCCAGTCGTTGTTGGCGTCCCCGAGGGCGATCTCGGCGGCGATGTCTTCGGCCGTGATCTCCCGGCCGTAGTGCAACACTGTGTCGAGGGTGGCCTGGCGGTAGGACCGCGACACGTCGGCGAGCACGCCGTCCATGTCAAAGAGGATCGCCTCGGGCGCCAGGACCGTGTGCAAGGCGTGGGTGAGCCGCTCGAATTCCTCGCGGTTCCCCGGGCAGGTGATGCGCACAGCGTCGTGCAGTAGCGGGTCACCGGGGAAGGCCCGCACGCCGATGCCCAATCCCGCCAGCCCATCTCGCACCCAGAGGGAGTCGTCGAAACGTGCAAAGGCGAAGTTTCCCTCGGACACGGCCACCCGGCCTCCGAGGCGGTGGAGCAGCTGCTCCAGCAGGGGCCGCTCCCGGCGCACCTCGGCCACAAAGGCCTCCATGGAGGGATCGCCCTGGTCCAGCCACCCGCCGGCCAGCACCAGGGAGGGGCCGCTCACGGCGAAGGGGTGCCCCGCCGTCTGCAGCCAGCCGATGAGCTCAGGACGCGCCACGGCAAAACCCACCCGCAGACCCGCGAGGCCCCAGGCCTTGGACAGGGTGCGTAACACCACGACGTTCGGGAGCTCGGTGGCCAGCCGCGTGAGGTCCTCACCGCCGAACTCCACATAGGCGTGGTCCACCAACACCACCGCCTGGGGCACCGCCTCGCAAAGACGCCGCACATCCCGGGCCGTGGCCACCGCGCCAGTTGGATTGTTGGGCGAGACCACGGCAATGCACGTCGTGTGATCGTCCACCTTGGCCAGCACGGCATCTACGGGGTAGGTGGCCCCGGGCCAGGGCACGGACACAAAATCCCCGCCGGCCAGCAGCACAAAGCGCTCGATCATGGAGAAGGTGGGCTCGGGCACGACCATGTTCCGTCCAGGCGCCAACACGGCCCGACAGAGCCGGTCCATGGCGTCATCGGCACCCGCGGTGACCAACAAGTGATCGGCCGGCACACCCAGGCGATCGGCAATGCGCCTGCCCAGCCCCCGTGCGTCCGGGTACCGCCGCAGCAGCTCGGGGTCCTGGGCGGCGAGCCCATCGAACACGGACGCAGGCGGGGCCAACCCTTCGTTGCCATCGAGGTGCAGATCCACCGGCGTGGGCGACCGCGGCACCTGGTAGGCCGTAATCCGCGCGAGGCCGGGGGCGGGTTGAGGGTCAGTCATGCGCACCTCAGGTGACGATCTGCGCGAGGCGGGTCACCACGATGTCCGTGCCGCCCGCGGCCTTGACCTCGGGGATAACCCGCGGCAGGTCCACGCGGGGCACCGCCGCTTTGACCGCATAGCCGCTGTTGCCGTGCAGCATGCCCACGGTGGGCTCGCGCATGCACGGGAGCACGGCGATGACCGCCTCGAGCCGCTCGGCCGAGACGTTCACCTCCACCATCACCCGCGTTCGCGCCTCCAGCACCGCGCCGAGCACCAGCACCAGCCGCTCGATCATCTCCCGCTTGACGGGATCATCCAGCGCCGCGGGGTGGGCAAGCAACTGCGTGGAGGAGGCCATGAGCTCATCGACTACGAGCAGCTTGTTGGCCTCCAGGGTGCCCCCGGTGGCCGAGTTGTCCACGATGCAATCGGCGTCCTCGGGGGGGAAAACCTCCGTGGCGCCAAAGGACCGCACGAACCGCGCGTCCAGTTCCCGGTCAGCGATCCACTTTTTGGTGAGTCGCTCGTACTCCGAGGCCACCACCAGGGATCCGGGCGGCGGCCATCCGGCGTTCACCAGGGCCTCGGGGGCCGCGGCGACCAGCTTCACGGGATCCAGCCCCGTGTCCAACAGCGACTCCACCCTGGCGTCCAGCTCAGCCACCCAGTCCGCACCGGCGAAGCCCACGTCCCGGGAGCCCGCATGCACCATCTTTACAATGTTCTGCGGCTTGAGCAGCTTCACCTCCACCCCGGGGAGCGACAACCGGGGGCGGTAGCTCCGCCCACCGCGGGTCACCGCGATGCCAGCGTCCGCCAGCAACGCCTCCACTGCCTTTTGCATGTGCCCTTTGGGCAGGGCCAACCGGAGCACGACCTTCTCGCTGGTACTGGACATGATGCTAGTCTCCACGTAGTCCCATCTGTATATACGGTTCCGCCGGTCCCACGCAAATGCTGCGCCCCGCGGGCCACCGTTCTGAGACAACAGGACTGTCTATAGCCCCACAGATGCGCTAAGCTACCCGCAACTGATCGCCCCGTGGGGCGCGTTACGGAGGCATGAATGTCCCAAGCCCGCCTGGACGTCGTCCGGGCCATGGCCGCCATGGCCTGGTCTGACGGTCGAATGGACAAAAAGGAGATGGAGAAGCTGCGCGTGCTGGGCAAGCGCATGGGACTGGACATGTCCGAACGCTCCAAGATGGAAGGATTTCTCCGGAGCCGGCCGTCCCTGGATCAAGTGGACTTCTCCGGGCTCAACGAAAAGGAGCAGCACGCGTTTTACATGCTCGCAGTGCATTACGCGTACATGGACAAGCGCGTGAAACCCGGGGAGTTAAAAATGCTCGACACCCTCGCCGAGCTGCTCAATGTCCCCCCCGAGGTCCGCGCCACCATCGATGAAAAGGCCAAGGCTCAAGCCGCGAGCCAAGCGAAGAAGTAGCTGTTATCCCACCGCTGCGGTAAGAATCGAAAGATCACAATCCAGGGGAAAAAGCTGTGGATAAGTCTGTGGATGGATCCGCTGAGCCGCGGGATCCCCTGGATTTCCCCCGAAGTGGTCACTCGGTGGGCAGCCGGCGCTTGGCCTCGATCCACAGCTCCTCCAGCTCGTCCAGAGTGCGATCCGCGGGCTGCTGGCCCTGTTCGGCGAGGCGATCCTCCACGTAGCCAAAGCGCGCCCTGAAGCGCCCGACGGCCCCACCCAGGGAGTCCTCGGCATCCACGCCCAACAGGCGACTGAAGTTCACCGCGGCCAGGAGCAGATCCCCCAGCTCGCTGGCGATGGCGGCCTCGTCTCCGCTGGCCACCGCTTCGTCCAGCTCGGCCAGCTCCTCAGTGATCTTGTCGCGGGCCCCGGCCGGGGAATCCCAGTCGAAACCTACGCCGGCGGCCTTCTGGGTGATCCGCGTGGCACGCAGCAGGGCCGGCAGGGACGGCGGCACCCCGTCGAGGGTGCGGCGCGGCTCGCCCCTCAGCACGGCCTCCTCATTTTTTAGCTCGGCCCACTTGTCCCGGACCTGGTCGGGCGTCTCCGCCGTCCCGTCGCCGAAGACATGGGGATGACGCCGCACCAGCTTCTGGGCGATGGAAGTGACCACGTCGCCCATGGCGAACCGCCCCTCGCGCTTCTGAATCGCGGACTGAAACACCACCTGGAACAACAGGTCCCCCAGCTCCTCCCGGTGGTGGTCCGGGTCCCCCTGGTCGATGGCTTCGAGCACCTCGTAGGTCTCCTCGAGCAGATAGCCCTTGAGGGTCTCGAGGGTCTGCTGGCGGTCCCAGGGGCAGCCCGTGTCCGACAGCAGACGGTCCATGATCTCCAGCAGCTCGGCGAATGAGTAGTGGTCCTTGGTGGGCAACAGCATCGGCGGGTCAGTCTCTCGCTTGGCTCATTTGGTGTCCATGACAAAGACGCCGTCCCAGGACTCGGCCGTGACCCCCTCGGCCTCCATGGCGTCGATGCGTTCGAGGAACAGCCGGCTCGGCCCGTCTGTGGCATCGTCGGCGAGCACCTGCTCAAATCCGGCGCGGGCGTCCCTCCAGCGCGCCTCGAGGTAGGCCTGCCGGGCCGCGGCGAAGGGCTGCAAATCCAGCGGACACGCCTCGGACCGCGGGCCAAGCAGCTCAAAGATCTGCGTGGCGATCTCCTTGCCCTTGACCCGCACCAGGTCGATCTCCCGCAGCCACCAGCCGTCCTCGAGCCGTTCCGCCAAGGGCCCGGCCACGAGGATGGCCGTCCCGTACACCTTGTTCAGGCCTTCGAGTCGCGAGGCGAGGTTCACCGTGTCCCCGATGGCCGTGTACTCGAAGCGCCGCTCCGATCCGAAGTTGCCCAGGCTCACCTCTCCCAGGTTCATGCCGATGCCGATGCGCATGGGCGCCCAGTCCCGATCCTTCCACTGACGGTTGAGACGGGCCAGCCGCGCGATCATGGTCACCGCCGTGCGCGCCGCCAGGTCCGGATGATCCGCCCGGTACCGGGGCGCGCCGAAGAGCGCCATAATCGCATCGCCGATGTACTTGTCCAGGTAGCCCTGCTCGTCGAGCACCGCGTCGGTCATGGGTGTGAGGTACTGGTTGATCAGCAGCGCGAGCTCCTGGGGATCGAGGCGCTCGGCGATGGAGGAGAAGCCCCGGATGTCCGAGAACAGCACGGTCACCTCCCGCCGCTCGCCGCCCAGCTTCAGCGCGGCCGGGTCGTCGGTGAGCTCCCGGATCACATCCGTGTGCAGGTACTGCGCGAAGAGCAGCCGGATGCGGCGCTTCTCCAACCCCTCGGTGAGAAAGCCCAGCACAAGGGTCACCAGGGTCGCGGCCAGGTATCCCCCCACCGGGAAGATCACGGCGATCCATCGACCGCCGTTAAAGAGCAGCTGAGCGCCGACCAGATAGGCCACCAGGACCACGATGGAACCGACGGCGATCCACAGAAATCGGCGCCGCAATCGCCTCACATGCACCAGCACCGTGGCCAGCCCCAGCAGCACCACCGCCAGCAGGTTCCAAAGCCAGCTCACCTGCCGCAGCCCCTCTCCGTGCAGGACATTGTGGATCACCGTGGCGTGCAGCTCCACGCCGGGCAACAGCGGGTCAAAGGGAGTGATCGCCTTGTCGATGTTGGCCGAGTCATTGGGCCCGATGAGCACGATCTTGTCCCGCAGCACCGACGCTTTCACGCGACCCGCCATGACGTCCGCGGCGCTGATGGTCCGGAAGGTCCCCCGGGGGCCCAGATAGTCGATGAGCAGCCGCCCGCGCACGTCCAGGGGCGACTCGCTCCCGCCCAGGCCCACGGTGCGCCTTCCGGCCACGAACGCCAGGTCGGCCCGGTTCAGGCCCCGGGCCATGCGCGCCAGCTGCAGCGACAGCGGCGCGTACACCTGATCCCCGAAGCGGATGGCGGTGTAGTAGCGCCGGGTGGCGCCATCATCCTCCACGATGTTGTTTACAAAGCCCGCGGCGGCCACGTGGCGCTCCAGGCGGGCAGTGATCCCGGACACCCCCACCGCCCGCGGAGGCAATCGGCGCTTTGACACCCCCTTGGGCACCACGGCCTCGGCGTAGGCCGCCCGGCCGATTTGCCCGGATCGCCCCCCGTGCCCGGCGCCGCGAAAATGGAACAGCACCGCCGGCACCACGTTGCCCGCCCGCCGGAATGCGGCCCCCATGTGCTCGTCGCCACGGGTGCGCTCCAGCAGCGCCGCGAGCAGCCGACGCGTGGACAGGATCACCACGCGCGACTCGGCGGTGACGTCGGCTCGTTTCTCCAGTCGCAGCAGCTCCCGATGCCCGACGCGCAGTCGCTGCACCAACGCCGCCGGCAGCACCTCCTCCGGGGTGTCGAAGATGTAGTCGATGCCGATGGCCCGCGGCTTGGCGGCGGCCACGCGATCGATGAACCGCGCCCACACCCGCCGCTCCTGGTTGAGCTTCGGGATCTCGGCGCGCACCTTATCGTCGAGGCCGATGATGACGATGCGATCATCTTTGAGCCGGCGCGGCCCGCGCACCCGAAAGCGGGCGTCCAGGCTCCAGGCCTCCAGCCGCTCAAGCAGCGGCCAGCGCACCACGCCCACGCTCAGCAGGACAAAGAGCAGGGCCAACACCGCCGTGCAGCCCACGCCACCCACAAACGTCAGGTGTCGCCGCGTCCAGGACATGGCCGTGTACTATACACGGGTTGGAGGAATCGAGGTCCGGTCATCGCGCAGGTGGCGGTGAATGAGATATAGTGGTGGAAAGCGAGGACACAGAATATGCGAAACGCTACTCCGAAGAGGCGACAGCACACCGCGGCTGGAACCCTGGCGCTGGCCGGACTTCTGCTGATTGGCGCGCCTGCGGCCAAGGCCCAGGACCTTATCGTCGACGGAGTCGAGATCCAGATGGCGGGGTTGCACTGGTACGATTCGGTGCAGGTGATAAACGGCGGCATCATCCGCGTGGTGGCCTACGACAACGGCGCGGACAAGGTGAACTTCGGCAATTTGCAGCTGGTGGCAAATTCGATCTTCATCGACGAGAATTCGGGGATCACCGCCGACGGTGCCGGGTACCAGCCGATATTCTGCGAAGCCGGCGCCGGTCCCTACACAGACTCCGGGGGGCGGGGCGGCTGCTCCGTGCTGGACTCCGGCGGTGGTGGTGCGCACTTTGGGCGCGGCGGGCGCGGCACCCGCGACACCCCGGCGGGCAACTTCCCCTGGGGCTACGAGGAAGACTGCGGCGTGCGCAGTGGTGCCACGACCTGTGCCGCAGTACCGGGCTGTCGAGATCGGGACGGGCTTCCGTCCGTGGCCGGTTCGTCCTACTCCCATTCCATCTATGAAGTGGAGTTCGGTGCGGCCGGCGGGGATCGCGGCTGCCTCGACGGGGACGGCTGGTCCAACCCGTGCATGGTGGCCGGTGCCGGCGGCGGGCGCATCGTCCTGGCGGCGGTAACCGGTGGCGCCACGGGAATCCTGGAGATCCGGGGTCGCGTCAGCGCCGAAGGATGGCGCGGCTGCGGTAACGGAAACGACTCGGGCGGTGGGGGCGGCGGCGGCTCGGTGCTGCTGGTGGGGGACAGCGTGGTGACGACGACCACCGCCTATATCAGCGCCGGCGGCGGTTTGGGCGGCGACACCCTCGGCACGCCCCCGGCCGTGGGGGATCCGTACGGCCAGGCCTGCCCGGCCTGCGCCCAGGCGGGCGGCACCTGCGACGACTGTGGCGGCGGTGGCGGCGGCGGCATCATCAGCGTCTTGTCGGGCACACCAGCCCAGCTCGCCTCCCTGTCGGTGTTCAACGTCGCTGGCGCCGGGGGCGGCACCTGTACCAACGGCAACTGCATCGGGGAGGCCGGCGGCGGCGCCGGGGAGCTGCAGCTCAACGGCGTCTATCGGGGCGAGCTCTGTGACGGCTACGACAACAACTTTGAAGGTCAGCCGGACGAGGGACTCGGCAATGTCACCTGCGGGACCGGGGTGTGCCAGGTCACAACGCCCCTTTGCGACACGTCCGATCCGAGCAACGTGGTGCCCAACGACTGTGTGCCCGTGTCGGACCCCCAGTGCCAGGCACCGGTGACCGATGCCCGCAGCCGCTTTTTGGTGATTGTGGACACCTCGGGCTCCATGCTGCTCGACGCGTCGGGAGCCTACACCTTTGGCGACGGCTCCACGGGACACGAGGGCCTCGACAGCAACGGGGACGGCATCGCGGGGAACGACAGCCGACTCTACCAGGCCAAGCAGGCGCTCACCAACGTGATCAGCGCCTACATCCCGGAGATCGACTTCGGCCTGGCGCGCTTCGCCCAGGGCACCGACACCGACGTGAACTGCCAGCTCGCCCACTGGTTCGAGTGTGCCGGCATCTGCTGCACCTACGACAATCCGGTGGGCAACACCGGAGTCAACCCCACCGGGCCGTGCACGGTCAGCGCCGGTGCGGCGGGCACCTTCGACGTGTACCCCCAGTCCGGTGGCGACGAGTGCATTAACTACGCGGGCTCCTGCGGCTCTGTGCGGCGCGGAGCGGACATCCTCGTGGGCTTTCAGCGCCCGGTGAACCAGCACCTCATGTGGCTTGACCACGACGAGACCAACTTCGTCAACGACCGCACCGAAGGCGACCACTGCGACTTCGCCGGCGGCGGGGACTGCGAGTTGCGCGCGACGGGTCCCACGCCCCTGGCCGACTCCCTGCTCGCCGCCAAGGCCTGGCTGGCAGAGACCTCCGCCCAGGACATCATCGCCGATTGCCGGAGCTACGCCGTGATTCTGCTCACGGACGGCACCGAGACCTGCCGCGGAGATCCGGTTACCGCCGCGGGAGAGCTGCTCTCGGGCCTCAACGTGGAAACCTATGTCATCGGCTTCTCCGTGCTCGGCAGCGAGCAGGCCGCCCTGAACCAGATCGCCAACGCCGGCTCGGCCAGCGGAAACCGAAACGCCTTCTTCGCCGGCGACGAGAACAGCCTGGCGGCGGCCCTGGCGTCCATCGTCGCGGACTCGGTGAAGTTCGAGCTGTGCAACGGGTTGGACGATGACTGCGACACGCTCATCGATGAAGATTTCCCCAGCGTGGGGCAGCCCTGCGACGACGGCCAGCTCGGCCCCTGCCGTTCCACGGGATTGTACCAGTGCCGCGGTGACGGCACGGCCGTGGACTGCGCCATCACCACCCCGGGCGCCACGCCCACCACCGAGGTGTGCAACGGCGTGGACGACAACTGCAACGGCCAGATCGACGAGGGCCTCAACTGTCAGACCCCCTGTGTACCGGATCCGCCCGAGGTGTGCGACGGTCTGGACAACGACTGCGACGGCGCTGTGGACGAAGAGGACCCGCTGCTGGGCCTGCCCTGTGGGGAGGACGAGGGGGTGTGCGAGCCTGGGGTGTGGATCTGCGCGGTGGGCCAGCTGGTCTGCATCGGCGCCACGTCACCGGGGACGGAGATGTGCAACGGGCTGGACGACGACTGCGACGGCGACATCGACAACGACGCCGTGTGTCCCCCGGACTCCTACTGCATCGAGGGCGGGTGTCGCACACAGTGCCTGTCCGGAGAGTTCCCCTGCCCGGGCGGGTACATCTGCCAGGAGCACGATGTGGACGGTCAGCTCGTGCGGATCTGCATGCCCGGAGCCTGTCTGAACTGCGCGCCGGGGGAGGTGTGTCAGAACGACCAGTGCGTGGACCTGTGCGCAAACGTGCAGTGTGATCCCGGCCAGGAGTGCGTGTACGGGGAGTGTCGGGACTGTCATACCATCGGCTGCCCCGACGGACAGGTGTGCTACGAAGGCGCCTGTCAGGACGACCCCTGCGCCGCCGCGGCCTGCGACCCTGTCAACGAGTACTGCGATGGCGGCGCCTGTGTACCGGTGTGCGCCGACCACGAGTGCCCCAGCGGCCAGCGCTGCGGGGCCGGAGGGCAGTGCGGGCCCGACGCTTGCGTCGACGTCATCTGCGCTCCGGGCGAGTACTGCGCTGACGGCGCCTGCGCGCCGGACAACTGCCCGTTGGTCTTCTGTCCCCCAGGGCAGGTCTGCGTGCCGCCCGGGGAGTGCGTGTCCGACCCGTGTCCGCTGCTCTCGTGCCCGGCCGACAGCGAGTGCGTGGTTACCCCCACGGGAGAAGGGTTCTGTCGATTCGACGGTCAGGTTCCGACCGACGGGGCGACGCGGCTCCTGGCCACAGGATCCGGCGGGTGCCAGTGTTCCAGCGGTGGGCCCGGCGGCACCCTGCCTCCGATGGGGTGGCTGCTGGGGTTGGCGTTGGGACTGGCGTGGATCCGCCGCCGGCGCAAGCCTGGAAAGGACGGGGGTGTGCCATGAGAGCGCCACGCATAGCGGTCGTTTCGGTGCTGACGGTGGCCACGCTTGCCGGCTGCTCCCTGGATCCCTACGAGCTCCGGGGAGACGGCGGCACGTCGGCCGATGTCGCCACCGACGACGCCAGCGGCCTGGGGCCCGATACCGGCACGATCTGCATCCCACCCGGCACCGACGAGGTCTGCAACGAGCGGGACGACGACTGCGACGGGGTGGTGGACAACGGCTTCGATAAGCAGAACGATCCCTCCAACTGTGGCACGTGCGGTAACCTCTGCGCCGCGCCCCACGCCAACGTGATCTGCGTGGCGGGGGAGTGTGTGTTGGACAGTTGCCAGCTCGGCTTCGCGGATCTGGACCCCACCGAACCCGGGTGCGAGTACCAGTGTCCGGTGTATCCGCCCCAGGCCGAAGATTGCAACGGCATCGATGAGGATTGTGACGGGGAGATCGATGAGCCCGCCGACCTGCCGGCGCCGCCCCAGGGGCTGTGTCGTACGCAGGCGGGCACGCCCTGCGCGGCCGTGACCATGATCTGCGCTACACGCGGCTCGCCGCCGGTTACCACCTGGTACTGCGACTACCCGCCAGAGGTAGAGTTCGACCCGGCGCTGCCCAACGGCATTGCGCTGGAAGAGACCCTCTGCGACGGCCTGGACGGGGACTGCGACGGCGCGGTGGACGAGCCCTTCGGAGATCTGGGACAGGAGTGTGACAACGGCGGCATCGGCGCCTGTCGCGACGTGGGGCTGCGCGTGTGTGACACCGTGGACGCCACCTCCACCGTGTGCGACCTCTCCTTCCCGCCGGACCCCGATCCCCTCGCGCCCCGGGCCGAGCTGTGCAACGGCGTCGACGACAACTGTGACGGGATTGTGGACAACCCGGATCCCGCCGACCCCGACCGCGTGCTCGACGACATGGTGCATATCCAACACCACGGCTTGGACGTGTGGGTCTACCGCTACGAAGCGTCACGCCCAGACGCCACGGCGCTGGGCGCCGGCGCCTCCACAGTCAGGGCCTGTAGCCGCGCGGCCGTGCTGCCCTGGGCCAACGTCACCTACGACGAGGCCGCCGCCGCCTGCACCGCCGTGGGCAAACGGCTGTGCGGGCCCTCGGAGTGGCTCGCCGCCTGCGAGGGCGCGGCCCTCAATCTGTACCCTTACGGCGCGACGTACGTCGGAGCTTCCTGCAACGGCGTGGATTTGGACGGCATCCCCGGCGGAACCGACGACGACGTGCTGCTGCCCACGGGCGACGTAGGCACTTGTGTCTCGGAAGACGGGCTGCTGGATCTGTCGGGCAACCTCCGGGAGTGGACCAGCGACCAGACCGGCGTCACCGCAGGTGGCGATCCCATCTACGTGGTGCGCGGCGGCGAATTCCACACACCGTATCCGGGCCTCACCTGCGACTTCACCCTCTCCCAAGCCGTGGGGACCGTGGTGCTCCCCACCATCGGCTTCCGCTGCTGTTCGGATCAGGCGCCCTAGCGGCAGCGACCAGACGCACCCCAAGGATCGCCCTGGACTCACCCGCCTATTTTCCGTAGGCTCTCCCTCAGGTCGGGCCCAGCGGCCGCGGCCCCGGGGAGACCTCACACATGGAACTGGAAACCTGGCACATCATTCTCATCTCCGTCGTTGGGGGCTGGGCGCTGCTTTGGCTGCTCATCAACGCAAAGACCTCGCGGCCGGACGGGACCTTCCTGAGCAAAGTGCATCCCTACCGCCGGATGATGTCCTACCTCATGCCGGGGCGAAACGAGTCGGTGGTCTACTTCGACGACTACGTGAAAGCGGACGCCCTGCTCGACTACATCGCACGGACGCGCGAGGAGGCCTTCCACGTGGACGTCACCCACTGCCTGGTGGGCGCCGTGGGGCTGGGCATGCGCCACAACCCGAAGATGAACCAGTTCATCGCGGGGCAGCGCATCTATCAGCGTAACCACGTCGCCCTGACCTTCTCCATGAAGCGGCAGAAGGGCAACCGGCAGGCCAAGATCACCGCGGTGAAGCAGCGCATCGACGAGACGCAGAGCTTTGCGGACATCTGCGCGGCCATCAACGACAAGATCAACTACGAGCGCTCGGACGCCGAGACCTACACCGACAAGGAGCTCGGCCTCTTCTTCAAGTTCCCGCGGCCGCTATTGCGCGGCAGCATGAGCGCCGTGCGCTGGCTGGACTACCACAACCTGCTGCCCAAGGCGTTCATCGACTCCGACGGCTTTTTCACCTCGGCCTTCATCGCCAATCTCGGATCGGTGGGCATGCGGCCGGGCTACCACCACCTCTACGAGTACGGCACCTGTCCGCTTTTTGTGATGGTGGGCCGCATAGAGAAGAGACCCACGGTGGTGGGTGACGAGATCCAAGCGGTCAACACCCTCCACATCCGTTTCAGCTACGACGAGCGCATCGACGACGGGCTCACGGCCCGCTTCGGCATCGACACCGTGCGCGAAATCCTCGAAGACCCCGACCGCTACCTGGGCACCTGGGGCGCCGACGGCCGCAAGGGCGCCGACGAGCCCCTACCGATTCCGCCGAGCAGCTACAACGCCACGAAAGACAAGCCGATGGCATCGACTGGGTAAAGGGGACCTTCCGTCTGGACTCAGACGGAGTAGAGGTACTGCTTGATCTCCCAATCCGTGACCGCCTCGCGGAAGACGTCCCACTCGGTCCACTTGGCCTTGAGGTAGCTGTCAAAGAGGTGCTCGCCGAGCACGCCCTTCATCCACTCCGACCGCTGCATGTCCTTGAGGGAGTCCTCCAGGGAGCCCGGCAGGCTCTTGATGCCCTCGGCCTTCCGCTGGGCTTCGCCGAGCTTGAACAGATTCACCTTGTCCACGGGGGCGGGCGGCTCCAGGCCGCGCTCGATGCCGTCGAGGCCGGCGGCGAGGAGCACGGTGAAGGCCAGGTAGGGGTTGGCGCTGGGGTCCGGGGAGCGGATCTCGGCCCGGCGCCCGGTGGGCTCCTTGTCGGCCTTCACATTGGGCACCCGGATCAGGGCGCTGCGGTTGATGGTCGCCCAGGAGATGTACACCGGCGCCTCGTAGCCCGGGATAATCCGCTTGTAGGAGTTCACCAGCGGATTCAGGATCGCCGTAAACTCGCGCACGTGATCCATGATGCCGGCGATGAAGCTGCGGCCCACCTTGGACATGTGGTAGGGCTCGCCCTTGGGGTCATAAAAGGCATTTTTGCCATCCTTCCACAGGCTGAAGTGCGTGTGCATACCCGAGCCGTTCTGGCCGGCCATGGGCTTGGGCATGAACGTCGCGTGGGCGCCGTTCTCCGCGGCCACCGCCTTTATCATGTGCTTGAAGATCATGGTGCGATCCGCGGTCACGAGGGCGGGGCCGTAACGGAAATCCAGCTCGTGCTGGCCCGGGGCCACCTCGTGGTGGGCGTACTCCACCTCGATGCCGAGACACCGCAGGGCCAGCATCATCTTCTTTTTGATGGAGTCCGCCGGATCGTTGGTGCCGTGGTCGAAGTAGCCCCCCCGGTCATAGGGCAGCGGCGCAATTTCGTCGCCGTTGGTCTGGTTGAACAGGAAGAACTCCATCTCCGGGGCAACATAAAAACCGTCGTAGCCCAGGTCGAGGGCCTGCTTCTCGACGCGCTTGAGCACATTGCGGGGCGATCCCGCAAAGGGGGTGCGATCGGGGTTGTGCACGTCGCAGTGCAGAAAGCCCGTGCGCTCCGAAGGGTCCGCCGCGTAGGGGTAGATACCAAAAGTAGAGGCGTCCGGTACCAACACCTGGTCCGACTCCTCGAGTCGCGCAAATCCCAGGATGGAGGATCCATCCACGCCCTTGTCCTCTTCAAAGACGTTCTGCATCTCCTCGGCCGGGAGCGTGACACTCTTGAGCTCCCCCATGATGCCGGTGAACAGCAGGTCCACAAAACGCACCTGCTGCTCGTCCAGGGTCTTCAGCACGGCCTTCACGTCGTCAGTGCTCATTGACTTGTGTCCTTTTCTACGCAGTTGGCAAACCTGTGTTTGGGAAGCAGAGTGACCACCGTAGAACCCTCGGCGGCCACACCCGCCAAAGCGAGAGTATGCGGACTCTCAACGCACTGCGCAACGGGTTCAGCCAAAAAACACCAATCGACTCGGAATTGCGCAGAAAAGGCGACCCCGTCGGGTACCTCAAATAGCCGAAGCAGATCCGGCGCTCCACGCTCCAGCTCCAGGACGGCTCTTGCCACCTCGAATCGACACTTAGGCTGTTTCCTCCGGGCAAACGAAGAGGCCGGCGGATGCGCAACTGAGGCCGTAGAAGCGGAGCCCTCGCAGAGGGGATCACTCGTTGAACGGCTCGGCTATGCAGTCGTTTTCACCGACGGCAGTCTTGTCTGGCAGATCCGCCCAAGTTACAGTCATGGCGAATACGACTCGTCCGCCGTGCTTCGGACAGCGAAACGACAGATGCTTCGCGCTGGCGGGAAACGAGGCATACGCCCAGTAGACGTCAAAGTCCTCACGGCACCGCGGGCAGGCAACCCGGGTCACCCACCGGCCGAATGTCTGCGTACTTAGGTTTCGATCTCGACTCGCATCATCCATTGTTCGCTCCGTACTATGTTCGGGTTTCCCGACACTCATCCAGCACGTTGTTGAGATCCTCGGCGATGCGCACCAAATCGCTTGGAGCCTGCTGGATGTGAGCGCGCCGGTGTGGGTCGCCCTCTACCGCTGCGCGAAGGGTCTGATCGATCTCAACGAGAGGCGTGAGCAGTCGCGCAAGGAGCCGCCGGAACACCAGCACGGCCAGCAGCACACCGGCGATCCCGAGGACGACCATCGCCCAGGCTCCTGCCGTGCCCACCTGTTGGGCGCGTCGGTCTGCGCGCTGCATCTCCACGCGGTTCACCCGCGCCAAGCCCAGAATCGACTGTACCGACCTTCTCCGAGCCTCGAGATCGCCAGCGAGCGCCCGACCCGACAGCTTGGTCAGGCTCACCACGTAGGGCCGTTCCTCTCGATGGGTGACGTTGCCACGGGCGCGACGAATTGCTGCCAGGTATCGCTTCCTGCCCTCGGGAGGGACGGCGCCGGGATGCTCCGCGAGCACGGCGAGCATTACCTCCGTGGATTCGAGGGAGCACACGTTCTCCTGCAGGATCCGCTCGATCGCCGGCGACATCCGCTCCAAGAGCCCGATCCCGGCGAAAGCGACGACGAGGAGCAACGCGAGGAAGACGCCGATGCCCATCCGGATTTCGGCTCGGACCGTCATTGTCCGTTCCTTTCGGCCAGCCGCTCGATCGCCGTCTCCGGCGCGACGATTACCAGCACGTCCTCCTCGGAGAGCGGTCGGTCCACGCGGGGGGGCTCCAACACCCCGTTTCGGTCTGTCCCAGGCCTTCGGATCGCAGCCACGGTGATTCCGTGACGTTTGGGCAGGGCCAATTCCATCAACGTTTTGCCCACGAACGAGCGGGGCGTACGCAGCTCCACGATGGAAAGGTCGTCACCGAGCGGAACGGCGTCGAGCATTCCACTGAAGAGCAGACGCTTGGCCAGCCGGCGACCGAAGTCCTGATCCGGGTTGACGACCTCGTGCGCGCCCACCAGGTGGAGGATCCGCTCGTGCACGGGATCGGTAGCTCGCGCGATCACGCGCGGCGCTCCCAGCTGTCGGAGCAGGGCCGTGCATATTATGGAGCTCTCGCGGTCGGTGCCGATGGCGCAGATCGCGAGGTCCCGATTGGCAGGCGCCGCGCGCCCGAGTGCGACCTCGTCCACCGCGTTGAAGGTGACCGCCTCCACCGTGAAGCGCGTGGCCAACTGCACGAGATCGGGATCTCGGTCGGCGGCCAATACGTCCACTTTACGGGCCGCGAGCGCCTCTACTAGAGCCATCCCGAACTGCCCGAGGCCGATGACCAGTGCTTGCTTTCTCATGTGCATCCTCCTTGGCAGATCTAACCAACCGCCACTTCCTCCGCTGGAGACGTCCAGCGTTGGGCCGGCGATCCGCCGACCAGCATGAACAGCGTGAGCGGTCCCACGCGCCCGGCAAACATGCAGGCGATGATGACGACCTTGCCGACCCCATCCAGCGCGCCGGTGCCGCCGATAGAGAGGCCGACCGTTCCGGTGGCCGAGACCACCTCGAACACCGCCGTGCGCCAGGCCATCGACTGTGTGAGCCCGAGCAGGATGACTCCCCCGGCGACCAGGAGCACGGCGAGCGTCGCGATAGCGGTGGCGCGGACCAACGAGGTGTGTTCGATGCGGCGCCCAAACACCTTCGCAGTGGAGTGGCCGCGCAGGCTGGCTGTCACGGTAAGCAGCAGCAGGGCCGCAGTGGTGGTCTTGATCCCTCCCGCCGTGGATCCCGGGCATCCGCCGATGAACATCATTGCGAGCATGAGGCTCAGGGTCGGCGGGTGCATCGCGGAGATATCGATCGAGTTGAATCCAGCGGTTCGCAGGGTCGCCGCCTGAAACCAAGCGTTCACTAGGTGCTCCCCGGTGGAGAGAGTCGATAGCGAGCCGGTCCACTCGACGCTCGCGATCAACACGAAGGAGCCGGCCAGCAAAATGGCGGTGGTGACGAGCCCGAGCTTGACCACCAGCGGTGTCGGTCGGCGCCGCACCCAGCCAGGGATGGCGACCACCAGCAGCGGACCCAGCCCTCCCGTGATGATGAGTAGGGAGGTCGTCACCAGGATGAAGGTCTCGTGCTGGTAGGGAACGAGGCTGTCCGTCTGCAATGCGAATCCCGCGTTGCAGTAGGCGGACACCGCCGTGAACACACCGCGCCAGGTCGCGGTGCCGAAACTGTCCCCCGTGCCGAGAAATCCGATCGTCAGCAGCGCTGCTCCTGTGAGCTCGACGGCCACAGTGATCCGAAGGATGGTCCGCGCCGAGTCGTACACCGCGGCGCGACTGTCTTCGCCGAGTAGGGACGCCATGGCGCCCTCCTGGGCGAGGCCGACGCGTCGGCCAGCGAGGTGCAAGGCAATCGTGGCGAAGGTCATGATGCCTAGACCGCCGAGCTGGATGAGCACCAGGATGACCAGCTGGCCGAAGCCCGAGTAGGCCGTCGGTGTGTCCACCACGACGAGCCCGGTGACGCAGACTGCGCTGAAGGAGGTGAAGGAAGCGTCCGCGAAGGAAACGCCGCCTTGCTGCGCCTGGGAGATGGGCAGCGACAGCGCCGTGGCGCCGGCCAGGGCCACCGCGAGAAAGGACACTACCATCAGGCGTGCGGGGTGGGTCGTGAGCAGATCCCAAACCGGGCTCCGTTCCATTCCGGCTGAGCGGGCGGCCCAGCGCAGGTGAAGCAGCCGGGCGACCGGCCAGACGAGGAGCAGGACCATGGCTGCACGCGGCGCATACGGGCCGATCCCGGCGGCGGCCACGATCACCACACCGGGGCCGATCACCCACCAGCTCCAGCGTGGACCGTTCGGTCGCATGGACCGCATCGCGGCGGCAAGTGACACGGCCGCAGTGACCAAGGCGAAGATCTGGCCGTCTCTCGAGTGGGGTGTGCCGGTCATCATCAGCACCAGGAGCAGCAACCCGGCGATGACCAGAGTGCCCATGATCGCGTCGCGGTGCTCCTCGATCGTCGACGGCCCATCGACAATGAGCGCGTGCTCATCGCTGGCGCCGTCCTGCACCCGTGACCAGAGCCACGTGCTTAGCAGGACGAGCGCGGTCCCCACCGTGAGGGCCGCGCCCGGCCGGGTCAGCAGCATCGGGCCTGCGGCCACCACCCCGGCAAGCAGTCCCAGGGTCGCCAGCGGTCGCCCCCACCGCGGGCTCTTCTGCAACAGCAGCCCTCCCACCCCTAGGGCGATCGCGGCGCAGCACTGCAGGGCCAGTGTGACCGGAGGAGGCCAGCCGATTGGGGAAGGGTGGACCGTTGCGAGATCGAGCAACACCCAGGAGGCCGGGGCGCCGGCAAAAAGTGCTCCCTGGACGAACGCTTTGCGATATGGGCTGAGCAAGGGCGCTACCGTTTCTTCTTTTTCTTCGTTGGACGTCCAGCCGGGCGGCCGCGTCGACCGCTCAGCATCACCATCAGGAGCGCCGCTACCCATACCAGGATGAACGCAATGAGCTCTTTGGTGCTCATGAGACACCTTCCTTCACTGCTTCTCTCATGCAGGGCGTGTGCCAGGGAGGCGCATCCGATTTGCTGGCAGAATGAGGTGGGTTGTAACGTTGATCCGGGTGCTTGCGAGGCGGGGGTTCCTGCAATCTGAAACGCGCATTGCGTTTTGCATTGCGCGGACCTATTGCGCAGCGATCAAGGGGTGCTCTGCTAGCGCCTCCACGCCCAGGGCGTGAGAAGCACGAGCACGGAGTAGATCTCTAGGCGACCGAGGAGCATGAGGACGCTCATGACCCACTTCGTGGCATCGGGCAGGTGAGCCCAATTGGCCGTGGGACCCACGGCCCCAAGCCCGGGGCCGATGTTGCCCAAGGCTGCAGCTGAGGCCGAGGCCGAGGTCTCCAGGCCGTAGCCCGAGGCGGAGACCACCAGGGTGCCTACCAAAAAGGTCGTGGCGTAGGCCACGCCAAAGGCCAGGATGTTGGACACGATTGCGGGGTCGACCACGCGCTCACCGGCGCGGATGGGCCTCACGCCGCGAGGGAAGATGAGCCGGTGTAGCTCCCTGACCATGGCCTTGGCGTACAGCGCGAGCCGCGCGACCTTGATGCCTCCACCCGTGGAGCCCATGCACCCGCCCACGAACATGAGCAGCAGCAGGATCAAGCGCATGTGCTGGGGCCACTGATCGTAGTCCTTGGTGGCATAG
>Ga0180009_10000874_pt1 | contig 38493 bp, 40 predicted proteins | sample OS_PC_MetaG_FD_123537 | JGI IMG/M metagenome (GOLD analysis project Ga0180009, IMG submission 123537) | Groundwater microbial communities from the Aspo Hard Rock Laboratory (HRL) deep subsurface site, Sweden - OS_PC_MetaG | ecosystem: Environmental > Aquatic > Deep subsurface > Groundwater... | reverse complement strand
TAAGAAAGTTACAACTACATCTATTATTCAAAGAAGTAGGGTCAACTTCCCTACTTTCTTTAATATTTTTTAGAATATATATTTATTGACGACGAAGTTTGCCAACTAGAAGCACAATTCATCCCCTCACTAAACTAAGGAGATTTCTTGATGCGGCAAACTTTTAAAAATACTCATAAGGAAAGTAATAAAACAATACTTTTAATCTTTTCTGAATTGGATATAACACCCGTTAACTATACAGAGTACCATAACTCTGACTAAGCTACTATCTCAACATCTAACTCAGCCCAATTCCTTCCTGCCTGTATGAAATTCTTGAAGAATTTATAAGACTCTGGTTCAGTTGCCCCATCATGATTAAGATTAACCAATCCATCGCTGAATCTCCAAGAGAACCATAAACCAGTATAATCAATCGGAGTCCCACAATTATTTCCATTAGTACATTTCAAACCTCTAGAAGTACTCGCATCAAACCGAACATTATTAGAATCAATATCACTGAAATCGGCAGGCTTAGTAATACATGCCGCAACATAATTCGCATCAACCTCAGGGTTATCATCGACAATCATGACACTTGTAACAACTCTTCTTCGATAACCTCGACTATTCACCGCGAATAACTCCACCTGAACATTCCCAGACCAATCCCAAGTATGCAAAATACTACCCCCTCCATTCGAAAAGTTCATCACATTTATTCCATCTATCGAAACATTTCCAATAATAAGATCATCCGGATCTGAGGCACTGACATTGATATAAGTAGTAGAACCCAGAATAAAATCTTCTCCACAAGGCGGAGAATCTAATGTAACATTCATAGGCTCATCAACCCCCCCTTCAGAAATATTCAAATTCAAACTTTCCTCACTATTCACTATAAAGTATGCTTCAATACCCCCATTAGCTAAATCACCATCCACCTTAACCAAATCAAAATTAGCTTGAGTTATTTTCCAAACACCGACGAGGTCTCCATTCTGCTCTGTCCCAACAATAACGCCCCCCACGTCAGCCGTCCGAATGTCATCATCATTATCTCCCCTCGTATCACCATCCTGATCTTTTATCTCAAAATCTCCAGAAAGAGTATTCGTCTGAACCATCCTCACCATTTTTCCAACCTTAGATTCGGTAATCGTAACACCATCCATATCTTCCCAACGAACCTGAGAACCAAGCGAACAACAAATCTTCCAAGGATAATCCGTATCCTCCACATCCGAAAGATGAGAATTAGTTTCCTCAAATAATCTTACAATAGCAGTTTCCCCAGCACCACAAGCCGTAGGATCTTGAACCGCATGACAAACTAAATTTCCATAACAAACTCCAATAGGATAATCAACAGATTCAGTAAGTGAAGCATGAGCATTACTTGCCGAGCTCAACCATAAAAAGGAATTCTCAGCAGTACAAGTTGGATGAGGAATCCCAGGAGCCGGCCCATCATAACAAATATCCCAATCATAATTAGTATCATCCCATAAAGCGCCATGAGAGTTATTTTGTTGAGAAAGTTTCATGATTGTTTGGTCTGGTAGCGGACAAGAATGCTTTGTCCCAAGATTATAAATTTCAGTTACTTCCGCTGGAGTAAGTGATCTATTAAAAATCATAGCATCGTCAATCGAACCCTCAAAAAAAGATGAAGGCGTACCCGAACGCGCACCAATAAAAACAGGAGCATTAGTAAGAAGTAAATTCCCACCAATAATTTTTGAAGCTCCCGGAACCCCATTAACATAAAATTGCAACAACCCAGTACCTCCATCATACGTATATAATACATGCGTCCAAGCATCCGAAGCTAACAAAGTTGTTCCAGACATTCCCTGCCAACCAGTCACATTATGAATTACAAACCCATCTTGTCCAATCCTATCCGTAGCTAGCTCTAAAAAATAAGGTCCATTTTTTGTAATTATTCCCTGCACATCGACTAAATCAACTGGCTTTACCCACGCAGACAAGGTAACACCCAACTCTATATCCAAACTACTACTATCTGGAACCGAAACATAACTATCCACACCATTCAAAACCAAAACACCACCACTAACAGAAGCGCCACCAACGATAGTACCGTCATTATTACCCACACTGTCATTAACATCACCATTAAATTCCCAATAACTTACAAAAGCAACATCATATGTAGCAGCACCCACAACCCCCAACATAAAAATCCCAACAACTAAAAATAACAACCCCCCATTTTTCATACTCCATATAGAAAAAACAACTTTATAAAATTATCCAAGACAAGGCGATGTCCGGAAACAACTAGAACCTAACTAGCAAAATAAAAAAAGATAAACTTTCCTTAAGCTCATTTCCATTAAAAACAATATTTCGTCGAATATTATAACCTAACTTCGCCAGTTACCACTAATTCCCCCCCTAACGACTTACGACAGTTGGGGTTTACCAACGCAATTTTAACGACTTACGACAGTTGGGGTTTACCAACGCAATTTTAGGGACTTATCGTCGTATTTTTCTACCCAATCCCCCAAAATAGACCTAATTTCAGGAGAAACATTGCTTAAAATCTTGAATTTAAACAAACTTTTGTCATAAACCACAGTAACTGTCAAGGAATTCAGATATTTCCTGAGTAATTTTAGATTTTTAACGTCGCTGTTCTTGGTTAAAAAATGTGTCAACTGAATTATGCAATTCGTGAGGAACACTATTGTCAGATAACCGATAATCGCCATATTTGAAAAATGTCTAATCGGTCTTAGTTCAGTTCCCTCTTTCATATCCCTAATTAATTTTTCTGCCCTATCTCTTTCTTTATACAATTTTAAACTAAAAATTATTTCCGACGCCAATAGAAGTACAACCTCTCAGCCTATAGCACAACATCACTCCAAAATTCAAAAAAAGAATAATCTATCCTTTCCTTGCCAAATGTGCTTAATACCTCTTTTACTTTTTCAATTGGAACAATGAATGATACAGCAGAAATTCGTTTTCCAGATAATTTTTCAACCGCCCCTTCAGAAAAGTATTTTTTCTCTTTCCTTCCGAATAATTTTCTTATTATCCTATTTCTTTTAGTTATATCTTTTATTGGTTTTAATGTAAACTGGGCAAATCCTTTCATTTTTTCAGGAACTTTTTTATATTTCCCATATAAAACAACACCCCCACTTATTATACTTCTTTTAAGCTTCCATTCATTAAGATTGCCAACCTCAATATTAATCTCGTTTTTTATACCTTTTAATACCCAAATTTCGCATATCTTTGATTTGTAAAATCTTCCAAGCTCTCTTTTTAATATCTCTTTTGTTTTATCTTCATCTTTTTTTAAATCAAAAAAGAGGTCAACATCACTTTTCTTATCCGCCTCATTTCTTGCTACACTCCCAAATAAAATTATCTCATCAACATCTACTTTTGGCATTACAAATGAAACAAATGCAGAAGCATATGCAATTAATTCTTTATAATTCAAATTTTTCATTTTTAAACATCTCTTGGAAAATCTCTTTAATTTTTAAAAAATTATCCAAAACATTTTTAATCTGTTTTTCAATTGGCTTTCCATAAACTAAAGAGTTTCTTTCCCCTTCCAAATCATAGATAAGGGAATAAATCTCATCTTTCTTTGGAAAAACTACCGACAGTTTTCTCTCAATCAGTGGCTCTTTTTTCTGGTCTAGGTGTGGCTTTTTGAACCAATCATGTTTTATTATCTTTCCAATAGGTATCTTGTCTGTAACTTGCAGGTATAACTCAAGAAATTGTAAGACACATGCAGAGCAGTGAAATCCAATCGTTATGGGTTTTTTTTCTATCCCTTCTTCAATTGCATCATCAATCTCTTCCAGATGTTCCTTAATCTTTTTCTTATGCTCTTCTATTGATGTCATATTTAACCTCAGAGTATTTTATACCATTAATGGGTATAATTTATACCTTATAAATCTTTCGGTATAATTTAATCCAGAATTAGGTATAGGTTATACCAAGCATCATCCCTTCATAACAACAATCAGCTTAACCCTCATAACAACAATCAGCTTAACCCTCATAACCAACCCAAAAACTCCAACACCAAAATATCATAATCTCTATCATCATCACAAAATCCTTAACCCCCACAAAACAAACTATTTAAACTCCACATCTAAAATCGCCCAATTATCTCCCGCAGTTGCGAAGTTCTTATAAAATTTCCATGCAAGTTCTGATTCATCTGGGTCGTGATGAAAATTAATCAAACCATCGCTGAACTTCCATGAAAATAACAAATCAGATTTATCCACTACCTCGATAGTCCCAGATTCATTAATAAGCCCTCGGGTACTACCCGCATTAAAATAAACATTAGTAGAAGTGATGTCTACAAATTCGGACGGCTCATCCATACATGCCGCAAGATATTTATCCGGCGTAGTCGGGTCAACAACCATGACACTCGTAATTTTCCTTTTCTCAAAACCTCCTCCATTCTCCGCATACAATTCTATCTGAATATTTCCTGCCTTATCCCAAGTATGGGAAGTAGTATTACCCCCATTCGAGAAATCCATTATACTTATCCCATCTATAGAGACATTTCCAGTAATAACATCATCAATATCTGAAGCAGAAACTTTAATTTGGCTAGTGCTACCCCTCATAAAATACTCCCCACAATAAGGGGAATCTAAAGAAACTTCCATATCCGTAGTCGCACAATCAATACTCACGTCATCAAGATAAACATAACCGTTTTTCTCACTTCCAGTAACAACAAACCTTATTTTTGCATCTTCACTTAAATCGGAATCATCTATGGAAAATTCATTATGCTGCAAGGCCTTTGCCCCTGCAAGGTCTATTGAAGTAACTGTCCCCCAATTAGAACCATCATAATAGTCCATAGTTAGAGTTGGACAATTATCTGTACAAACAGCAGCAGAATAAAAAGAAATTTTACAGTTCAAATTACCGACAAGGTTGATTGAATTTTTCATAACAAGTCTGACCTGTCCGGACCAAAAGAAAGCTCGCGCCGCATATTCCCCATTACCAAGGCCTGAAGAACTTATTTCTTTGATAATCCATGTTCCAACTCCACTAATATCCTCAACCCAATTCATCCACTCCGGGATCTGAACACCATCTTCAAAATCATCATAAAACATATTCGCACCACTAACAAAATTCAACATAAACAGACCCACTACTAAAAACAACAAAACCTCTTTTTTCATAAAATATCTATAGATTTCAAAGGTTATAAAATTATCTCTAACTACTTCAGCTCAACATCTAACTCGGCCCAATTATTTCCTGCCTGTATGAAATTTTTATAGAATAAATAAGACTCTGGTTCAGTTGCCCCATCATGATTAAGATTAACCAATCCATCGCTGAATCTCCAAGAGAAATATAATCCCTCTTTTGGAACATTTGTAAGTGCCCCTGAAGAATTTTGAAGGCCTCTCGAAGTGCTCGCATCAAATCGAACATTATTAGAAATAATATCACTGAAATCTGCAGGCTTAGTAATACACGCCGCGACATAATTCGCAGCAACCGTCGGGTCATCATCAACAATCATCACACTTGTAATCACTCTCCTTCGATCACCTCGACTATTCACCGCGAATAACTCAACCTGAACATTCCCTGGCCGGTCCCAAGTATAATCAATCTTAATTCCCCCCTCCGCGAACGGATAAACATGCCCATCAACAGATAAACTTCCAAGGATAGTATCGTCGAGATCTGAAGCAACAACCACAATCTCGCTCGTAGAACCATTCGTAAAATTCTCTCCACAAGAGATAGATGTAATATTAACAACCATCGGATCATCCACCGCATCCTTAGAGATATTCAAATTATAACTTTTCACCACGTTAATTTTAAAGAACGCTTCAATATGCCCCTCCTCTAATTCATCACTACCCTCCAAAAATCTTTTTAATTTCTATCCTCTCAGTTATCTCCTTCAACCTATCAACAAAAATCTTTTCATATTCTGGCTCTATCTCAATGATCTTTGGAGCAATTAAATTTCCACCATATTTTTTTAATAGACCATAATTTCCGCCCCGCCCACTCAAAGCATAATTAAACCTTACCTTATCCCTTTTTTCAAGATTTGATAAGTCATATCTTATTTGAATTTTCGGAACTAAACCAAATCTCTGTGCAAAATTTTGTTTAGTAATCAAACTTTTTCCATAAAACAAAATTCCTTCACGCGCAAAATTAGATTTATCAAACAGCGAATATAAATCATAAGAATTTATATGAATTTTCAAGCCCGTCTTCTTTTGTAATACCTGCTTAATTTTTTGCGCCTCATTTAATTGTTCCTTAATAGGAATTTTTTCAAAAATAACTGCCATATCTATATCGTTCGGATTTGAATTTTCAAAAATACTAGACCCAAATTGAACAATATCTAAAACATTAGAACTACAATTTAATTTTAAGTTTTTGAGCCACTGTTTGTGCATCATCTCTGATTACCTCCGCAAGTTCTTTACTAATTAGTTGAGAATAACTATCTTGATAAAATGGAAAATCTTTATCAATTAAATTATAAATATCTGAAAAACTCTCCTGACACATTCTAAAACGAGAAGTGTGAGAAGACGGCGTATTCCCAGTTTTTCTTAATAATAATAAATCCGTCAAGGCAATCAGACTTTTAAAATATAAAACAAGCGCCGAATTATACCTTTGTTTTTTAGACTCCTCTTCACCAGAATCAAAATACTCCACGGCCGTTCTAATCAAAATTTTTTCTTTTTCTTTATTCATACTAGACAAGAAAATAATCCTTAATATATAAATATTTCTATCGTGGTAAGAATTCTTAATAGGTAAGAAAAATAATCAAATTCACTAGAAACTTCTTACAGGGTAAGAAAAGAGCTAAAAATTCTAACCAATGATAACCAACTTCGGAACTAACCTCACAACTTTCTTCCCAATTCCCGCTTCATCCGAAACCCGAACGACCTCATCAATATCCTTATACGAAAACGGCGACTCTTCTACCATCCCCTTCTTCCCACCAAACTCCACAAAGATTCCTCGCTTCGCCATGTCTGTTTTCGCATCTTCAAAACTCATTTTCCGATGAGCCTCAGTCCGACTCCGAACTCTTCCCGCACCATGAGCAGTTGAACCAAAAGATTTTTCCTCAGCTTCCTTAGTCCCAACCAAAACATAACTCGGCGTCCCCATCGAACCCGGAATCAAAACTGGCTGACCAACTTTCCGATAATCCGAAGGAATTTCTTTCCGCCCCGGACCAAACGAACGAGTCGCCCCCTTTCTCATAACTAATATTTCCTTGCCATCAAACTTTTCAAACTTCGCGATATTATGACAAATATCATAAACAACTTCTGCTTTAAAATGCGGGAAGTAATGCTTCATATCTTCTCGAATCCAATGAGTAATCAACTGTTTATTCGCAAATGCAAAATTCGCGGCACACGCCATCGCAGACAAATACTTTTTTCCAAGCTCACTCTTAATCGGAGCGTTCACCAATTCCCTATCAAAATCCGGATGCCCATATTTCTCATCCATCAATTTAATATAATCCGAAGCAACTTGATGTCCCAACCCTCGAGAACCACAATGAATCAACATCACGACTTGCCCTTTTTCTAAACCAAAGACCTTAGCAACTTCTTTATCAAAAATTTCATCAACAATTAATACATCTAAAAAATGATTCCCCGCCCCAAGCGAACCTAACTGAGGCATCCCTCGACCTTTGGCTCTCTGCGAAACATCTTCAGGATTCGCACCACCAAGTTTTCCTTGTTCTTCAATATGCAACCAATCTTCTTTAGTTCCATAACCTTTAGCTACAGCCCATTGTGCCCCCCCAACTAAAACCTCATCAAGCTCTTTTCTATCTAATTTCAGCTTCCCGCCACGACCAACTCCACTTGGAACGCTCCTAAAAAGTGAATGAGCCAACTCCTGTTCTTTCCCTACCAAATCCGAAGCTTTCAAATTCGTCCGAAGCAACCGAACCGAACAATTAATATCATAACCGATTTGTCCTGGAGAAACAACTCCTTTATTCGAGTCCATTGCCGATACTCCCCCGATACATGCCCCATATCCTTGATGAGCATCACTCAACACAACTACTGGATTTAAAACTCCAGGCAATTTAGCCATATTACTTGCTTGTTTTAATGTTTCACCTTTTTTTATATCCCTAAGCAATTTTTCAGAAGCAAATACTCTCACATCCACATTCATTTCTCCTTGCCTTTTTACTTCCCATATGAATTCAGTTATTTTTTTAATTGAAGAGTCATCCATTTTTCTTTCTCTATATCATTTATTAGATTATTATCTATTAAGTACTTTACTTGAACTCTTTTATTTATATTCAACTCAAAATAAACGGTACCAATTCCATTCCTTCGTTTATTAACTCTTGAATCAAGGTCAAATAACTTTTTTAATTCTTTTTGTAATCTTAAAAGATTTGCTTCCCTATTAGAAATTATCCTCAAAATTCCATTGCTTTTTTTAATTTTTGATTTTAGTTTTAATAAGTATCTAGTAAATTTAGATAATTCTTCGTTTTTAGAAGGAAAATCCCACTCATAAATAACAAAATCCTTTAGAATAGTCTCCAATTTTTCTTTCTTTGAAGGGTGTAAGAATCCTATTTTTTCTTTGAACTTAATTAAATTTTCTTTTCCAAATATAAATATCGAAAAAATATTTCTTGTGTTCCTCTTTTTTACCTTAGCTGTAATCCCCAATATCCTTAATGCCCTCATTACTTGATCAATACCTACTTCATTAACACAATCTGCCCCAATCATCCTATTTTGATGGCTTCGACAAGTTACCCAACCTTCACAATCAAAAAATACTCTCAGCCATAATTTAGAAAGCTCTTCATTCAACTCGGGCATCTTCCATTCCCAAGAGTAAAAAGAACCAAAATTATCAGTTAGCTTTTTATAAATCTCTTTTGAGCCAATTTCACATCTTTGACCAACAACTATTCTTGGTTTAATCATAAAATATCCTTCAAATCTCTTTTGAAAATCTTCCAATAAAATTAAATTAGTATTTCTAAGTCCCATCCGATAATATTTATGTTTTTGGGTTTCGGGATTTTTTACAACGTATCCATCTGCACACAGATATGCATGAACTGCCACAAGATTTTCATCTAATTTCATAATCTCCTTAGAAGAATACACTATTTATACCTTATGTTTATCGGGAACTTTCATATCGCCAGAAGCAGGAATCTCCCACTCGACGTCGCTAATCTTCTTCATATCCATAGAATAAATCTAGAAAGAGAATATATAAAACTAACTTTTCCACAATCAATTGTAATTCACAAACATAAATTTCCTACCCACAAATGTCAATTAAAAGATTATTATGGACAAGTCCCCCACCCAGGTCTTGGCAACGTCCAAGAAGGAGTATTATAATCAAAATAAAAGGGTTCAGAAATTTCCGAAACGCACCATCCGGATAGGTCTTGGTTGAATTGAGAGTTGAGGAACATATAATCCATATCAGTAACGCTGAAGACGTCCCAAGAGGAGATGTCTTGGTTGAATTGAGAGCTGGAGAACATCGATCCCATATCAGTAACGCTGGAGACGTCCCAAGAGGAGATGTCTTGGTTGAATTGAGAGCTGGAGAACATCGATCCCATATCAGTAACGCTGAAGACGTCCCAAGAGGAGATGTCTTGGTTGAATTGAGAACCTAAAAACATCGACCCCATATCAGTAACGCTGAAGACGTCCCAAGAGGAGATGTCTTGGTTGAATTGAGCGCTGGAGAACATCGATCCCATATCAGTAACGCTGGAGACGTCCCAGTTGAAGATAGATTGGTTGAATTGAGAGCTGGAGAACATACCACCTATACTAGTAACGCTGGAGACGTCCCAAGAGGAGATGTCTTGGTTGAATTGAGAATAAGAGAACATCGATCCCATATCAGTAACGCTGGAGACGTCCCAAGAGGAGATGTCTTGGTTGAATTGAGAACGAGAAAACATAGCCCTCATATTAGTAACGCTGGAGACATCCCAAGAGGAGATGTCTTGGTTGAATTGAGAGACGGAGAACATAGCCCTCATATTAGTAACGCTGGAGACATCCCAAGAGGAGATGTCTTGGTTGAATTGAGAGCTGGAGAACATCGATCCCATATCAGTAACGCTGGAGACATCCCAAGAGGAGATGTCTTGGTTGAATTGAGAGCTGGAGAACATCGATCCCATATAAGTAATCCCCCCGGAAACATCATCAAAAAATGCAGGTTCACTTAAAGGAGTTATACCAAAATTGGAAGTATAACTAAACATCTGATACCCACTATTAATCCCAGTAACACCATCAGAAACCTTTGTCAAAATATCTACCAAAGCATCTCCCGTTCCTTCATAATAAGATATTCTGGTTGCACTTCCATTTAAACTAATATCATAAACACCCTCTGATAAATAAGTATGGCTTATCAAACCAGTTTCAGTTTCAATACTAAGATCGTCATCCCCCCAATCAACAGACAAATCAGCATCATCTGCTTGAAACGAAAAAGTAGTCCCAGATATTAAATGAGTATTTATTTGAAAAGTAAAATAACCTTGTGTATAACCCCCAGAGATAACCTTATTAGACTTAGAATTAATATCATCCATCAATGATACTGTTGCAGATTGAATTGGAATCGCAACCCTAGAAGTAATATCTCCAACTATCTTCCTTCCACCAGAAAGATAAACTGGAGCAACTGAAACAAAAGAAGGAATCCCAACTATCCTATCCCTACTGAAATTAAAAGAATATACCTTTTGGCCATTTCTTATAGGGGCATCTATAGTTTCGTAAATTACACTATTCCCCTCAATCTCAAAAATAAAATTTAATTCACTAATACTCTCATTATCATCTCCCCTCTCAACTTGAACAAATGCAAAAGCCTTATCCTTATCATAAACAGTATATCCCTTAGAAATTATAATAGAAACCTGAGTCCTCTCTCTAGAAATAGAAAGCGAAGAGTTTTGCAACATAGGAATGACAAGCATCCAAACAATTCCCACACCAGCGACAACAATGAGAATAATCAAAACTGTCGCAATAACTGCAGAAATTCCTCTCTTTTTCATAAAAGGATTATGGAAAAAGATTATTTAAAACTTACTTTTCCACAATCCATGAAGATTACAATATCCACGAGCACTAGTCGGTTTAAAATTAAATTCAGCCTCCGAAACCATCCCAGGACTTAAGAAAACTTTGACAATTTCTCCAGTGGCAGAAGTAGCCTCTATCCATTCGATATAATGCTTATCATCCATAGGATGAGGAACACTCCCCACCTTAACCTTTTTATCATCAATAACTGGAACATGTTTCTCCACAGAAGCATCAACAGAATTTTCTTCCATCAAATTCATCGGCTGTCCACAACAAACTAACGCATCTGCACCTTCATGAGGCTCACTAGAGTCATCCCTTGGGGAAAGAACTTCGATAATATTCCCACAAACATTACATTTCCAAATCTGCCCCTTATAGGTCATCTTTAACGCCTCGTGTTTTTCTCTTAGCAATCAAGATAAACACCAACATAGAAAGTAAAAATACCACTCCAAATTTAGCCCAGAGTTTACCTTCAAGAAAATACAGTTTAAAATACAACGCAGCAAAAACATTAACAATAACTAAAAGCACAAGCGCGGCAGTACCTTCCCAATTAACTGGAATAAAACCCCAAGATCCTTTTTTTAATTCGGCCCCAGCCCTTTTTCTAAACCAAGGATTACGTGAATCCATATTCACACTCTTTTTCTTACTCACCTTCTTTTTTACCATCTATTTTTCCTATATATCAATGGTACTCTTTGAGAACCATACAATAATAGAATCAACAAGCTTTATAAAATTTCGCAAACAACTAACTATATGAAGAAAATCCCCCAAGACATAATAGGAAACATTGCTCTCTTAAAATTCCCAAGAAGAACCCTTTGGCTAACTAAAAAATTAAAAGCAAGAAAATTTCTAAAACAACATAAGGGAGTTGAAACTGTCCTAGAGAAAACCGAAGGATTTTCGGGAGAGCTCCGAACAATGAAGACAAAACACCTCGCAGGGATAAAAACAAAAGAAGCGACCTACAAGGAAAACGAATGCACCTTCAAATTCAACGTAGACGAATCTTATTTCTCACCAAGACTTTCAAATGAAAGAAAAGTTATCGCCGACGAAATAAATAAATTAGTAAAGATTAATGAGCCTGCCCCAACCAATAATAAAAATAAATCTGTGAAGGTATCAAAAATCTTAGTAATGTTCGCCGGCATCTCACCTTATCCAATTGTCATAGCGAGAAGACTAAAACTAGCAAAAAAGAAAGCAAAGATAATCTCAAACGAACTAAACGAGCAAGCAAATAAAGAATCGGAGAGAAACATCAAACTAAACCGATTCCAAGATTACATAACTCTTGTAAACGGCGACGCAAAAAAACTTCCAACAAAAATAAAAGAAAAACAAGACATCATCCTAATGCCCCGACCAAATTTAAAAGAAACATTTCTAAAAACCGCACTGAAACTTTCTAAAAAAGGAACCACAATTTTCTATCATGGATTCGGAACAAAAGAAGAAGTCATAAAAGAAATAAAAAGAGATACAATAGGAAAAATAGGAAAAATTTCAATCCGAAAAGCAGGTGACATCGGACCTTATGCTTATCGATGGCAAGCGAGCTTTAAGGTATTGATAAATTAAGGTATAAACAATTTCTTAAAGTGAGCAAATCTTCAAAGTCAAATAGAAATCGGAAGAACCTTTGATGTTCCAGTTGCAACAACTTCCCCATTAGATTCCCAATACAAATTAAACTTACACATTCTCTTCCCAATCTTTTCTTCTTCCACATGGACACGGACATGGTCAACATCAAACGGCTTACAAATTTCCATCGACTGATAAGCATGGATTCCTGCAAGCTCTCGAGGTTTGGCATAATTCAATAAAGTCGGAGCAGAAAGCGACATAAGATACATTTCAGGGTTCGGATTAAATCCCCCCACATTAACTGAATTTAAAAAATCTTTAATATTTTTAAGAGAAGCATAAAAACTCTGGGAATAGATTATTCCTTCCGGCAAGGAAATATTTTCATTAGTAGGTTTTCCATAAACAACATCACCCTTACAAACCAAATCATCACCCTTGTAAAGAGAATCACAATCTATTCTAATCAAATCACCATCATAAACCGGATTTTTAAAATTAAATTCCCTCTTTTGAATTTCAGAATTTCTTTGAGTATGCGAAGCCAACCACATTCCGGGAGCGATAACCCTCTCCAATCCAGCCGCCTTAGCAGCCGCATCATCCCGATGAATTAAACTTTCATCTCCAGTCACATCAACAAATCTTATCCAATCGCTCTTCTTAACAATAAATTCCATCATTCCACATCCTTTCGGTCAGCAACATACCGAACAATCGCATCAACTAAAACGGACGGCCGATTCCCAGTATTCAAAATATCCATCATCGGACCAATAATCCTATCTGTGTCTTCATTAGAAATATCAATATCAAATTCGTCTTCTATTGCCATCACCAAACCAACACCATCCAACGAATCCAAATAAGATTTATCAACATCCCTAGAATCAATATAATCATTTCTAATCATAGCATCATAAACTCTCCCCCGAATCCCTTGCTCTCGCATTTCAGAAACATGCAATGTCATAAAAAACAGACTTATTTCCCCTTTAAAAGAATTATTATACTCGAGAACTAATTAATAATCTTACACTCTTGAAAATCTTGTTTATTAAGCTTAATATCCTCCACACACTAAAGGTTCTCGCTCCGGCTCGAATCGCCTGAGGGCGAGCGTGGTTTCCTAGTGATGTTCATCTTGGTTTCTGACATAATTTTGCACAACATCTAGTTGAACAAAACCAACAGAAGATGCAAACTTTCCCTTACTCCAAAAATGTCCTCGAGGATAACGAAGCCTTGCTTTTTCTTGATGTTTGAAAAACAAATACGAAGAACCCCCCTTTAGAAATTGGAATACTTTCGACACGGACATATCGAATTTTACCAAAACAATACAATGAATATGTTCTGGTTGAACATTAAGTTCAATTATCTTTATTCCATTTTTCGACGCTGTTCTTCTTATACACGCATCGAGAAGTCTTTCATTCTCCTCTTTTCGTGCCATCTTGTAACGATATTTTGTACACCATTCAAACTCCCACATCGACACACCGACAAAGTGATTTCCTCGCTCATATTTTTCAGCGCTCTTGCTAAACAATAGTTTTTGTTTCATTTTTTCTCCACGCGGCAGCGCATTCGCGCGACCGCAAAGTTTATTTAGTTTCAGAAAGTTACAACTACATCTAATCTTACAAAGAAGTAGGGTCAACTTCCCTACTTTCTTTAATATTTTTTAGAATATATATTTATCGAAGACAACTAGATGACTTGTTCAACCAATCGCTCTCATCCACATATTAAAATATGTGAGTTTTCTCGCTCCACTCATAACATAGAAAAACTTATATAATGTAGTGTTCACTATATTTTATGTTTATCAGAGCAAATAAGCGAGGCAATAGAATTTATTATTATATTGTAGAATCAATTAGAAAAGGGAATAAAGTAAGACAAAAAGTTATTCTCTATCTAGGTAAAGCTGAAACAGTTCTTAAAAAGCTTAAATCAAAGGCTAATTAGCACGCAAGGCTATTATTCACTAAAAGTTTATAAAAACTAAAGATTAAGTGAATAATAGAAACATTTTGTCTACAATTTATTTCCATCCTCTAATAATCTTTAGTTATTATGACTACATAGAAAGATTTATAAATAATGTAGTCATAAATATTACATGGTTCACACAGAAATGCAAAAGAAAAATAATAGAAAATATTATTACAGAGCTAAGTCTTTAAGAAAAGGCAGTAAAATAAGAAAAGAAAGAATCTATTTAGGAGTCAATCTAAAAGAAGAAGAACTAAAAAGCAAAGAAAAACAAGCAGATAAAAAACTAAGCCCCTTAAAAATCAATAAAAAATTAGAAAAAATTAAACCAAAAATAAAAGAAATTTTGAAGAAAAATAATATAAAAAAAGCTGGAATTTTTGGAAGTTATGCTAAGGGAGAACAAAGAAAAGATAGTGATGTTGATATTTTAATTGAATTTGATGGTAGTTTATTGGATTTAGTAGGATTAGAAATAGAACTAAAGAAAAAACTTCGAAAGAAAATTGATTTAATTACATATGGAGGGATCAATCACTTATTAAGAGAAAGGATTCTAAATGAAGAGGTAAGAATAATATGAGCAAAGAACCATTAATTTTTATTGAACATATTTTAGAAAGTATTCAAAATATTGAATCTTTTATTAAAAATTCTTCTAAGAATTATTTTTTAAAAAATAAAGAAAAGCAAAGTGCAGTTATAAGGCAAATTGAAATAATTGGGGAAGCTGTTAAAAATATCCCAGATTCATTTAGAAAAAAATATCCAGATATTCCTTGGATTAGGATTGCCGGAATGAGAGATAAATTAATGCATCATTATTTTGGAGTTGATTTAAAAACTGTATGGAAAGTTATTAAAGAAAATTTGCCTGGTTTAAAAAAAGATATATTAAACATAAAAAACGAGTTAAAAGAAAGCTAATTCTAAATGTAGACAATTTTGTAGACAAAATTAATTATGTAGAATTAATAAAATCCCCGCTCCGATTACATGTAATACATGCCCCTGCTGGGTAAGTAGGTAAAATGTTATATTGTAGGGTATTTTTGTCCTGTTTTTATCGTTGCTGTTTATTATTTCTGTAAGACTGCTTTGATTTATAAAGATTGTCGAGATAGGGAGATAGGTTATTTGTAGCCCATAACCACAACATTTAAATAGATGTAGCCCATAACTATTTTATGGTTTATACTGAGAAATTTAAATTAAAGGGAAATGATTACTATAGACTTGTCCATAATATTCGTAATGGAGATAAAATAATTCATAAGACAAAATATCTTGGAAAAGTAATTCCTTCAAAAGAGAAATTAGAGAAAATTGAAAAAGAATTTTTAAAAGAAATTAATAAAAAAGGCACTAAATATTTTTCTCAAAAAGAATTAGGGGGTATAGAAAATAAGAAAGAAAACTATGTTAAGGAATTAAAAAAATTAAGTAATATCGAAAAAAAGAAGAAAATTGAAGAGTTTATGATCAGGTATACTTATGATAGTAGTAAACTTTCTGGGATAGATATTACATTAAGACAAACTTTTCTTATATTAAAGGAAGGAATTATTCCTGCAGAATTTAAAAACTTAAGAATTGCAAAAGAAATAGAAAATCATGAACAAGGGTTTATGTTGATTACTAAATATAAGGGAACTTTTGATTTAAACTTTATAAAAAGATTGCATAGCCTTCTTATGAAAGGTGTTAATAATGAAATAGCGGGAAAACTTAGAAGTGAATTAAAAAGAAATATTCAAATTGCAGGAACTCCTTATGTTCCTCCAAAATGGGATGAATTAGACAGAGAAATAAAAAACTTTTTTCTATGGTATAAAGATAATAGCAGAAAATTACATCCCCTAGAACTTGCTTCATTAATTCATTTAAAATTAATTTCTATGCAGATGTTTGCTGATGGAAACTCTAGATTATCAAGACTTTTAATGAATTGGGTTTTATGGAAAAAAGGTTATCCTTTGATAGATATTCCTGTAGAAGATTTGGAAAATTATTATAATGCATTAGATTATCATCAAATAGAAAAAGATGAAAAGCGATTTATTAGTTATATTTTAGAGAAATATTTGGTTTGATTCTAATATAGACATATTTGTAGACAAATTATTTATTGTAGACAAAGTAGTCTCCCTAAATGCCAGAAAGGTGTCATGCCCCTGCCGACGTCTCGACCATCTTGACCAGATGGAGAGTGTTCTGCAATGAGCCTATAGGTAAATAAAAAGATATAGGACAACTTTTAAATATCCGAGTTCTCTTCTATTTTAAAAGATGGCAAATATTGAATTAAAATCTATGTTTGATTTTTTTAGAAAGAATAATTTAGTTTATTTAGATAATGCTGCAACAACACAAGTTCCAGATTCTGTGATAAGGGCAGTTGAACAGGTTTTAGAATATCGTGGGAACCCTCATCGGGGAGCTCATATTGTAGCTGAAAAAAATGAGCAATGGCTTGTAGAAGCTCGAGAAAATATCGCTCGTTTTATTAATTCTTCTGATAAAGAGATCGTATTTACTAATAATACTACAGATTCTATAAACTTGGCAGTTGATGCCATCGCCCATATTATAGAAAAAGGCGATGAAATAATTCTACCAATATCTGAGCATCACTCAAACATGTTGCCTTTTGAGAAATTAATAAGAAAGGGGGCTAAATTGAAGGTGGTTAAATTAAAGGACTATGTTGTAGATGTGGATAAATTGAAAAAAGCAATATCTCCTAAGACCAAAATTGTTGCAATAAATCATGTATCTAATGTTCTTGGAGGAATAAATCCTGTTGAGGAAATTGGAAAATATCTAAAGGAGAATCATCCAGATATAATTTATATTGTTGATGGGGCTCAGTCAGTTGCACATATTCCTGTTGATATTAAAAAAATTAAATGCGATGTTTTTGCATTTTCTAGTCATAAAATGTATGGTCCTTGTGGTGTGGGAGTTTTATTTATTTCAAAGAAAATATTTCCCCTACTCAAACCAGTAAGGGCGGGAGGGGGAACAGTTAATTCTATTTCGATGGTTGATGAAGAAGATTATACAGACCTAATTATAGATTTTAAGCAGGGATTAATTATTTTAGAAGGCGGAACTCCAAATACTTCGAATATCGTTGGATTATCAAAAGCCATAGATTTCATAAGATCTATTGGATTTGATGAGATACAAAAACACGAACATGAATTAACTGCTAATATTATTGAAAGACTAAAAAAAATTCAGGGAATTAAGATTCATGGTTCTGAAAAAATAAACCAAAGGACAGGGGTTGTTTCTTTTTCTATTGATGAGTTTTCAACAAAAGAAATAGGAGAGTATCTTGATAAAAGAAAAATTGCTATCCGTTATGGTTCTCATTGTGCTTTTCCATTGATTGACATGTTAGGGACAGAAACTGTTAGAGTTAGTTTTGGAGTTTATAATACTGAACAGGATATTGAAATATTTATTCAAGAGCTTCAAATGTTTTTAGATAAAAAAAGAGGATTAATTAAAAATAAAAATTTAGAACCCCTTAGAAATATGAATTATTATAAAAATATCTTCTTAGCTAACTCAAAAAAACAAATAATACAGAAAATAAAATCTGCAGTTTATCAGCCAGAAGAAACAGAAATTATTGTTATGGCTGGTCATTTTTTAGGGATTCCAGACATGCAAGAAAATAAGTTCTATCCAAGTATTAAACCACTAGTTCCAGATAGACTTCATAATCTGTTGGATGGTTTTGGAATGACTACTTTTCCTTTATTTACCTGGCAATTTGGTTGTGAGATTGTGAAAGAATTAAAGGAAATGGATTTGGATGCTAAATTAGTTACAATTGCCAACGACACTACTGGAATAAATGAACTTAGACTTTCTCCTACAAACACTACAAAGAAAACAGCAGAAGATTATAGAAATGGATTGCTAGCAGAATATAAAAAACCAAATATTCCTAAAAAATATAAGGAATTATTGGCTAATGCTGGTTTAAAAGAAACAGATATTTTATCTTTTGAAGAGGAGAAGTTTACAAAAGAAACTAAACTGAGACAGAGATTTAAGGAATTTGTTGAAAAAAATAAAAAATTCTTTGAAGGAATTATTAATTATACACTGAATAAAGATGCTTGGGAATTATCAATAAAAATATTGGATAATCAAGAAATTAAAACTTGCAGATTTGATGCTTTTAATTCTAAGACTGGTGGAAAATTCTGTATTGTTGAAGTTTGTCAGTTTATTTCTGAATTATTTGGAAAAGCAAAAGGAGTTATTTTTGATTATACTTCTCAAAGAGTTCTTAGTCCAAAATCAAAAGCTAAACATAAAATTTTAGTGATGCTTACTCCTGCAATGTGCGATGATGCAGTTACAAAGGGGGCTGAGCTATATGCAAAGCTTATGCTTCAAGAAAAAAATGAGGGTTCTTTTAGATTTTTTAATATCCCCTTGGGTCCTGATTCTACGAGATACCTTGCTACAGGGGCTCAGATAAAATACCTATCTGATAAGGGAACTATTGAGGAATTAGATGTTGATGAAGAACCAGAATTTCCTGACTTATGGAGACTGGCTGAATATAAATTACTATACAATCCTGAAGAGTATGTTAATGAAATTGAAGAATTATTTAAGAATATTGGAATAACAAAAAAATCAGAAATTCTAGACACTTGTGTTGGTCCAGGATTCTTTTGCACAGAACTTTTAGAGAAAGGCTATAATCTTAAAACCGCAGATAAAAGCAAAGAAATGATTAAACCATTTTTAGGAGTTCTTAAGGAAAAAGGAATCAAGCACGAAGTAGTTCAATCAACCTGGTTAGATTTGCCAAAACATTTTAAGAAAAATTCTTTTGATATGTTATTTAATAGGGGGAATACATTAATTTATGCAGAGGGGGGTTGGAATGAGAAAAAACTTGTTGATAAAAAGAAAAGTTTAAGCACCCTTAAGAAAACTCTTCAAATTTATTATGATTTATTGAAGAAAGGGGGATATCTTTATGTAGACAAATATAGGGATTCAGAGGTTCCTACAAAAAAAGTTGTTGCTAAACTAAATATTAAGTCTACTGGAGAAATAAAAGACATTATTTTTTCTGTTGAAAGAAAGCCAGAAAAAAATGTAAGATATGCTCAAATGCTTCTAAGAGATAAAAAAGGCAAAGAAGTTGGATTGCCTAACATGGCTTATGATTTAACTGAAGATGAAATGGAAGATTTGTTGAAAGAAGTAGGATTTAGTTCTATTAAAAAAATTAAATTAAGAAATGAAAAACATTTTGTTGTTTGGTTGGCTAAAAAATGAAACTTAAATTTAAAAAAGAACCAAGGTTTGCAGAGTTGTGGGATGCCTGCCTATATAATTTATTATATGATACCAAAAAATATGTTAATGAAATTCTAAAATTATTTAAGAAAAATAAAATAAGTAAAAAATCTAAAATTATTGATGTTAGTGTTGGAACAGGATTTCCTGCATTAGAGCTTACAAAGAAAGGATATAAAATTGATTGTATGGATTCTATGCAAGATGAGATAAATGTTTTCTCAAGAAAAGCAAAAAAGAAGAAATTAAACTTAAGATGTAAAAAATTAACTTGGTTACAGATACCTAAACATTATAAAAAGAATTATTATGATTTTAGTTTTTGCAGAGGTAACTCATTTATTTATGCTGCAGGTGGTTGGAATAAGTCTCAAAAAGTTGATGCAAAGAAAAGCCTGAAGTTATATGAAGAAACCTTAAAAATATTCTATGATTTATTGAAGGATGGAGGACTTTTGTATATTGATAAATTTAAAGATAGTGAAAAACCACATAAAACTAAGGTCGTAGAAATACAGATAAAAGATAAAAAATATGATCTGATTTTTTATAATGAGATTAAAAATAAATTGAATATAAGATCTTCTGCAATGCTTTTGCGTGATAAAACAGGAAAAGAAATAGGTCTACCTAACATAACTTATCTTTTATCAAAAAAAGAATTAATGAATATGCTTAGAAAAGTAGGATTTTCAAGTATTAAAGAAATGTCTTTTAAATCAGAAAAACATTTTGATATAATTCTTGCTAAAAAATAATTATTTTAATATTTTTTCTATGTTGAATTGTGGTTTTTCTGAATAAAATGCTTTTAAAATTAGACTGTTATCCTTTTTTTCAGCAGATACTTTATCAAGTCTCATAGCACAATATGAATCTCCTAGAACTACTCCATTACCTGCATTTCCAAATCTGATATAATTTTGTTCATATCCTCTCTCAAGAGTATTTGCTCCTATTGTAGCTACTTCAACCACTGATGATGCAGGTCCAATAAAACCGTTTCTATTTAACACATAAGAACCAATTTTTTGGTCTTTGTTGTAATCAAGTGCAGTAATTCTTGAACCTAGTTTAACACTTTCATGAAGTCTATCAACAAGTCCTTCAATTTCTTTCACCTTTGGATTTTCTGCTAAGAATTTGTTGAAATAATCAGCAACTTTATCTTCATCTACTGGTTGAAACATACATCCTTCTTGTAGATGAAATTCTGCTATATCTCTTGTTGCTTCGCGTATATCAAAAAATTTTGGTAAATTTATTGTCATTTTAATCACTCCCGGGATTTGCTAAGACATTTTGTAATGCCCCTTGCCAATTTTTATTTCCTTCAATCAAATTATCGTAGTAAGGTGCTTTCAAAATATTTCTGATAGGCTCAAAAGTTATGTCATGGTGGTTTGTAGAGGTAATTATCCTTGTAGGAATATTCATCCCCTTAGTTTCCTCTGCTAGAAAATAACCATAAGGTAAGTTTTTACCTTGTTTTATTTCTTCAATAAACTCTACTAATCTTTTGTATTTTGAATAATTTTCTATTCCATAAACTGCATCTCTTGACATTTCAACCACTTCTTTAGGATTATTAAGTGACGGAAGTATTTCTTCAACATATTTTTCAGGTGTTGTTTGAAATACTTTAGAAACATTTTCTATTGCCTGAGACAAAACTCCCTTATCCTTTTTTTGAAATTTTGATAGATAATTTTCGTATAAAGGCAGAACTCTTTCAATATAATGACTTTGATTAATATTTCTTCCAGCAGGAAAGAATAAATCTGATAAAACATAATCTGGATGATTGTTTAATTCTTGTATTGCAGAATCAAAATCTTGAGCTAATCTTCCTTCTAAATTGAATTTTTTAATTTGCTCTAAAGCAAATTTAGCTTCTTCTAGGTTATCCTCAACTACTAATATTTTTTTATTTCCCATATGGAACTCCCTCATAAATTTTCATTAATCCTACAGCTAGATTTGTTAATTCTGTAGCGTTATCATAACTAGTTGTTTGCTTTACTCTTTCAAGACCTTCTTCTAATCTTAAGCAATCTGAGTTCCAATATCCTACAGCTTTTTCTTCAAGCCCATTGATATCTTTCAATCTTAGTTGGTCTAGGGTCCATTCTGCAAAAATTGTTGCCACATTGGTTGCCTTTGCTGAATCATTTGTTTTGTTTTCCATTTTACTTTATTTAACTCCTATACAATAGTTACATATCCAATATAATTAAACATTATTGTCTTATTTTAGTAAATAAATGGAAATATTTATAAAGAAAGCCAACTATTTACTAATATGGCATATAAACTTGATAACATTGACAAAAGAATATTATTTGAATTAGACAAGAATGCGAGAATCCCAGATACAAAATTAGCTAAGCTTGTGAGAAAAAGTAAGGAATCTGTGAGATACAGGATAAAAAAATTAATTGAAGATAAGATTATCTTAGGTTTTACCACTTGGATTGATCCAACTAAACTTGGATATCAGACCACCAAAATATATCTTAATTTATCTAATATCCCTGAAAAAAAGAAGGCTTTTATTGAATATGTAAAAAAAGATAAGAGATTATTCTGGTTAGGTATTGCAGAAGGCTCTTGGAATGCAGGATTAACTTTTTTTGTTAAATCAAATAATGAATTTTTTGAACTTAAAAATGAGATATTTAGTAAGTTTAAAGATTTAATATTAGATAGTAAAACAGCAAGTTTAGTAAGTATTCATTATCATGATAAAACTTTCTTATATAAAACTCCTACAAAATATGAAACAATGTTTGAAAATCCAGAAGATAAGGAATTAGATGAGATAAGTATTAAGATTTTAAAATTATTATTTAAAAACTCTAGGGAAAATGTTGCTTCTATTGCTTATACTAATAATACAAGTGTTGACATAGTAAGGAATAGGATTAAGAAAATGGAACAATTAGGGATTATTAAAAGATACACAATCGCTATTAATTATGAAGAATTAGGATATGAATTTTATAAGACTTTTCTGTATTTTAAAAATATAAATAATAATGATTTAAGGGGGTTGGTTATTTATTGTGAGAATCAAGAAAATATAATACATTTAGTAAAACAAATTTCTCCTTGGGACATAGAATTAGAAATAATGTGTAAAAGTTATAAAGAATATAATGAGATTATTTCTAAATTAACTGAAAAGTTTAGTGAGATTATTAATAATGTAGAAACAGCAATTATGGGGGAAGATTATGTTTTTCCTAGTAATAAGATGGTTTTTGAATAAAAAAGTAGCTTCACCCATCACTCCCATCGCATCCTTTCCTTCTCGACAAGATTTAAAAATACCTTCCATCCACACACAACACTGACTAAGATGAAGTTCGACCCACACAATAACAAAGAAAAATGGGAAAAATGGAAATCGATTAATCACTCAGGCATCTCTGGAATATCTGATTATAATTCTAAAATAATATTACAATATCTTAATGATATGGAATTAGGTATAAACATATCAATAACTAATAAAAAGGGCTCACGAAGCCCGACAAGGCTTAACAGCCTTAAGAATAGAATGGTTTTATTAGCTAAACATTTTGAAAAAAGATATAATTTAGATAAAATAACTAATATTTCTGAAGAGCAATTAATAGGATTTTTCACTAAAATGAGATCAGGCGAGATAAGAAAAGCTAATAAAGGAATCTATAAATCTGTTAGAGATTATGCAAAAATCTTCAAAGCATTTTGGCACTGGTATGAAAAAGTTGAAAAAAAGAAAGATAATGAAATTAAAGACATTACTATTTATTTAGATACTTCAGGAACTAAACCTGAATGGTGTTATTTGGATGAAAAACAAGTAAGACAATTATGTGAAAATGCTCAATATGATTATAAAGTTTTAATTTGGTTTTTATTTGATTCTGGAATTAGAAGTCCTACTGAATTAATGAATATTAAAGTAAGTGATTTATACAAAGACTACAAAGAACTTAATATCAGAGATGAGATTTCAAAAACATTTGGAAGAAGAATCAAGCTAATGCTTTGCTCTGAAATATTAAAAGAATATGTTGAATCTAAGAAATTAAAGCAAGAAGATTATATATTTAGAAAAAATCATGAAGTTATTAATAGATATTTGAAAAGACTTGGAAAAAATGTTTTTGGAGATAAACCAAGTCTTGCAGGTAAGAAATATTCTCAAATAACAATGTATGATTTTAGGCATATTAGTTGTTGTTATTGGCTTCCTAGGTATAAATCAGAATCAGCATTAAAATTCAGATTTGGATGGAAGAAGTCAGATAAGATTCATTATTATTCTGAGCTTCTGGGGATGAGGGATACTATTTCCGAGGAAGATTTGTTAATTGATGTTACTAAAACAGAGATAGAAAAAAGATTAGTTAGTACTGAAAATGAAAATAAAATGTTAAGGGATGAAATGGATGCAATTAAGATTCAGATGAAACAGATTGGTTTTTTGACAAATAAATTATATGGGGGATTTGAAATACTCACAAGTGGACAATAATGAAATAATTATTTTATCTTTAGGTGGAATTCTTTTTTTAAAATACTTAATCTATGATCCCTTAATTTCATTTTGGGAGAAAAATCCTTCTTTTATTAAAATTTTGATTGCTATTTGGAAGACAATTGAATTTAAACTTTTGTTAGGAGGTTTGGTGTTTATTGGTTTGATTATTCTATTTATTAGATATAAAATTAAAAATCATAAAGAAACTATTAAGATTCAAATAAGAAATGACAAATTAAAAGATGAATCTTATAAGATTGAACAATGGCTTGAAAAGAATTTAGAATATTTAGGTTCAAAAGAATTAAAAAAATTTATAGGGGAATTAGATAACTTATATCTTTCAGAAGAAACAGAAAATAAATTTGAAGTTAAGATTAAAACTAAATTAATTGAAGCAAATGATTATTTAGAAAAGAACTTGCATCAAGAAGAATTTAATAGATACAATTTTAAAAAAGAAAAAATAACTCAAGAGATTCAGGATTTAAGAAGTGAGAGATTTCAAGAAGAGTTAAAAAACGAGAATAAAAATAAAATTATTTTAGAAAGATTAGATCCTAATGAGAATCTAATTTATGAATCAGATAAACTAAAGCCAGAGGAGATTGAAATTTTGAAGAAAGAGGATTTCAAAGAAGTTAATGAATATGATCCAATTTACAAAGAGAATACAAATTTTCTAGTAAAGCAGATATTAAACCATTCCACAACACATACATTTTTAGTTGGTAGGATAGGAGACCTATTAAATCAGCAAACTAATGTGAATAAAGTTTATTTTCATGAAACAAGAGATGCAGATATAACTTTTGAGGTTGATTATAAAATTTATGCTTTTGAAATTGAGACTGGAACTTTACTTGCTAAGATGGATCAATTAAAGAAGAAAGTCAGTTTACTGAATAATAAGTATGGTCGAAATTGGTATTTTATTGTAACTAATAGAAATTTAGCTAAAAAATATAGAAAATATGGGCAGGTCACTTCTCGAATGGGGGTGTGCAAAATCATCGAAAAACTAGTCAAAAAATGACATCAGATTTTTAGGATGTAAAATGGGTTTTGTCGTCGGGTTTTAATGCAAAAAATGGGCGAGAAGTCAGTCTCCGTATATATGTATATATACTCTATGTATAAGGGGCAAAAACAATATAAATAAAGATAAGTTAGTTTTTTATAATATAAAATATTGAATAATACTATGACAAACGAAATAAAAGATTTAATAAACACAGGAGAAGGAATTAAGTTGGAATTTAAAGAGGGTTTTAATATGCCAAGCTTAGGTAGAGAAATGTGTGCCTTTGCTAATGAAAGCGGAGGGAAAATAATTCTTGGAGTTAGTGATGATGGAAAGATTAAAGGATTTAATTTAACTAACTCTCAAAATTCACAGCTTCAAACAATCGCCAGAACAATAGAGCCAACATTAAACATAGAAATTGAAAAGGAAGACAATTTAGTAATTATTAATATTCCTGAAGGAAAAAATAAACCTTATTCATATGCTGGACAGTACTATTTGAGGGTTGGGGCAAATTCTCAAAAATTAAGCAGAGATGAGTTACGAGCATTTTTCCAAGAAGAAGGATTAATTACTTTTGATGAAAAACTAAATAAAGAGTTTAATTTAGAAAAGGATTTTAAAGAAAATAAATTTAGAGATTTTCTAAAATTGGCAAGTATTACAGAAAATCAAAAAAGAGAAACAGTTTTGGAAAATCTGGGTTTATTGAAAAATGATTACTTAGTCAATGCAGGAGTTTTGATGTTCTGTGATAATATCTCTAAATTCTTTTTGCAGGGAAAAGTTACTTGTGTTTTATTTGAAGGAACTTCAAGTAATATAATTGATAAAAAGGAATTTGATTCAGATTTGATTTCTAATTACGAAAGTGCTTATAATTTTATTATTTCTAAATTAAATACGAAATATATTATTGAGAGATATAGAACAGAAAAATTGGAATTGCCAAAGAATGCAATTCGTGAAGCTTTGATGAACGCTTTTATTCATAGAGATTATTTTTCCAATGGACATATTCAAATTAATATTTTTATTGATAGGGTTGAGGTAAGTAGTCCTGGTGGGTTGATTAAGGGCTTAAAGGAAGGAGATCTTGGGAAAATGAGTTTATCTAGAAATAAGCTTTTGTTTGATCTTTTGTCAAGAACTTCTTATGTCGAGAAAGCTGGAACAGGAATTCAAAGAATTAGGAATTCCATGAAGGAATATGGCTTGAAGGTTGATTTTGAGAGTACTGGTTTTTTCACAGTTACTTTTGAAAGGGAGAAAGTTGGAGAGAAAAAAGAGGGTGAAAAAGACCTAGAAAAAGACCTAGAAAAAGACCTAGAAAGATTAAGTAAAAATCAAAGAAATATTCTCATTGAAATGGAAAAAAATAAGTTTGTTACTCAAAGTGAATTGAGTAAAATTATTGGGATTAATGAAAAAAATATTAGGAATAATATTTCTAAATTAAAAGAAAAAGGATTGTTAAAAAGAGTTGGTGGAGCAAAGGGCGGAAGTTGGGAAATTCTAAAAGATTAAATAAAATATGGAAAATTATGCAAGAGAATCGGCTGAGATTAAAAGGTTATTGAAGAAAGCGTTTAAGCAAAAAAGAAGTATTAAAATTAAATATTATAGTTTATCATCTGATGAAGTTAAGTATAGGATAATAGATATTTATCAATTACATAAAGATTGTATAACTGCTTATTGCCATTTAAGAGACGATGAAAGAACATTTGTAATGGACAGAATTATTCAAGCAAAGTTATTAGATAAAGGATATGAAATTCCTAAAGGTTGGAGTCCTGAAAGTATAATATTAAATTAAAAAGTTCTCACGATTTGGTCAAGATGGCGTCATGCCCCTGCCGACGACAAGGACATTGTGGCATAATCAGGGGTATTTTTGCCCTGTTTTTATCGTTGCTGTTTATACTTTTATTAAGCCTGCTTTGATTTATAAATATTATCGCATGTTATTGCATCCAACAGGAAATAAAAACAACTCACATTTTCCTTACCCCTACAAAATAGAAAGATTCAAATATGTGTAGGGGTATAGATAATTATGGTTAGTATTAAACATAAAATCATTAATGGGAAAAATATCTCTATGCAGAAAATTCATTTAGATTACCTGATGGTAAAATTAAAAAAATATCTAAATTAATAGCTAAAGAAGAGGACAAAAACAATAAAGAAATAAAAGACTATTTCTTAAAAAAACAAATTGAAGCATATCAGAGCTATGCATTGAAAGCATACAAGACAGACAGCGTACTTACAGAAGAACAAATAAAAAAATTAGAGTCCGTTAGAATAGAATACCAGAAAATAATTAAAAGTTTTACTAAAAATCAGATAAAAGAAATATTAGACCGATTTACTGTAAATTTTACCTATGAATCTAATGCGATTGAGGGTAATTCTTTAACATTAAAGGATGTAACCCTTATTTTGGGGGAAAATGTTGTTCCAAAAAACAAAGATTTGAGAGAGATTTATGAAACGAGAAATACGAGAGAAGCACATGAATTGTTATTCAAAAATAAAGTAAAGATAAATCTTAAAGATATAATAAATATTCATTCTATTCTTGTTAAGGATACAGGAGTTCAACTAGGATTTAAGAAACTTCCTAATTATTTAGTTATGGGAAACTTAAAAACAACTCCTCCTGAAAAAGTTGAAGAAGAAATGAATAAATTAATCTCCTGGTATAAATTTAATAAGAATGAAATTCATCCCTTAAAATTAGCATCTGAATTTCATGCTAGGTTTGAAAGTATTCATCCATTTGATGATGGAAATGGAAGAACTGGTAGAATTTTGTTAAATACTATCCTCTTAGAGCAAAATTATCCCCCCTTAATTATAAAAAAAACCACAAGAATTGCATATTTCTCTTCATTAGAAGCATTTGATAAAGGATATAAAGACAAATTAGAAAGATTTTTGCTTAATAAAATAAAAGATACTTTTGAAAAATTCTTTAAGGTTTATGTTAGATACCTCTAAAGATAGAGAGAGCATAGAGGATTACTTTTTCTTTTTAAAATAAAAGAAAGCTCCAACCAATCCCACTAAAAATAAAACTCCGCCAATAAAATTTAACATTTTTATTTCTAAAAGAACACGATAGTTTTGTAGAAATAATAGATAAAGATCTTTCTGAAGAAATGAAATCTTACTTTAATTATATTTGGAAAATAGCAAAACCCTAATCCTCCCAATACAACAACAAGAGCATAACTTCCCTTTTTAATTTATCAACTAATTTCTAAAAAAATCATAATTCTTCATCCATTTTCTTAATAGCTGTCGGAGCTTCACCACCATGCCAGGTAAATCTCGGCCGAACCCTCATCGGATAAATCCTCTCCGAATTATCATCAAGAATAATCGCAGAACCCGTTAAATGTGGAAGTGCATTCAATTTATCAGAAATACTTTCATACAAATAACTCTGAGTAATATCATTCAATGCTTGAACATCCAACTTCGCAGTAACCCTATGTGAAAGAACAATATCTGATTGAGTTATTGCATCTGTATGAATCTTCCCGGGCTGTTGCGTAGCGAGGACAATCGAAATCCCAGGCTGCCTACCTTCTCTAAGCAATTGAACCAACGCATCCGTCGCCGGTGTCCGACCTTCTCTCGGCAAAAACTCATGGGCCTCATCAATAAAAATCCAAACCAAAGGCATATCTCTAACAACCTGATATCTCATATAATTAGCACCATGCTGAACCGCCTGAATCTCCTCATCTTTTCTAGAAGACATTCGTTCATTAAAAATTTTCTTAGAAACCAAACCAATGATCATAGCCCGAACATTAAAAGCCCCAAGCGAAGCATACATCGACAAATCGATAACCGTCGTCTCGCCAGCAGTAATCAAATCCCGAACCGTCGTCCCTTTCTCTTCATCAAAAACTTTCCAAGTTTTCGCCGCATCAAATAATGCCATCGCCGAATTCTTAACTTCCTGCGAGACATTCTCGGCACGACTAATCAAATCATAAATCTTCTCAAAACTATAACTTTTTTCAGATTCTTTCAACTCAGTAACGACAGACTCTATAACCACTGCAATAGGGTCTGTAAACTTCAACTCAAAGAGAGTAACCCAATCCGCAGGCTCAAGCTCACTAATTTTAATCGCAAACTCTGCATCAACCTCAATCCCTTTATCACGATATTCCTGATAATAACCAAACGGCGCAAAAACCTTCAGCGGAATATTCTTCGCCACTAATCCCCATTCGTCCAAAAGCTCCCGATCCTTCTCATTTTTATATTTCATCGTCCAAAAAATTCCCATCGTATCAAAAATCAAAGGAGCAATATTCCCCGACTCTTCAACACCTAAATTCGAAAGTGCCTCAGCCATCGTACCAATGGTATAAGATTTACCCGAATTATGAGAAATTAAACCATTAGCAATAAAAGAATGATTTTTATCAACAGATAAATCGTAAACATTTCTAACACCACTTAACTTTTCAATAGATTTAATTTTTTTACAAACCAAATTCTTCGCAGGATAATGTGTTTTTCTTCGCTTAGTCCCGTTAGATTTATGCTTATCTAACCTCTCCTGTTTAAATTTACTATGAAAACCAATTTTTTTAAAATTTTCAATAGAATGGTTATCGGTAATAAACAATCGATAATTTTCAAACACCTTTCCATTTAATTTTGCATTTTTAATTCTTATCACAGATTCAATCTGAAAATGAGTCAATAAAATCTGCAAATCTTCTAAAAACTTTCTTGATTTACTAGAATAGTCAATAGTATGAGAATTTTTACAAATAAAACCATTACAATCAAATAAAGCAGAAATAAATTCCATTTTAAATTTATTAGAACTTTTAAACACAACTTCAGGAATACGAATTTTGTGAGACTTCAAACCAACAGGAACTCCCAGCCCAACAAATTTGTTCACAACTTTTTGGTGTTTCGTTTCAACAATCTCACAATTACAATCATTTCTCTCATATCTTTTGGCAACAATATTAAATTCTTTTTCAAAATCTTCTTTTGCCAAATTCAAAACTTCATCACAGGCATTATTAATCCTAATTCTTGCCCTTGTTCCATTATACCACGCCCCCCGACCATCCTTAAATCTTCCTTTTCTAATATTGATAGTCCCATCTGATAAAATAAAACCCAATAGTCTTGCAATCCTAAGACTCTCTTCATCTTTTTTAATCTCCGGCAATATTATAGGCAAAACAATTTTATCGTTAACTTTCAAATCACAAGCCCGTCGATAAAAAAGATATTTTCCATAAGAGGAAAGTAATGGATGCTCATTTGTTAGATTAATTATCCTGCCATCATCTAATTCTATTTTAAATAAATCCTCATTTTTTATTGGATAACTTAAAAGCTCTGCGCCCTCCCATTCAAACTCCTTAGTTTGCTTATTAAAGGATAAAACTTTATCTTCTTTCTCATTAAACTCTTTTATCTCCCTATACCCCTTGTCAGTAAATATCATTGTATCTCCAGTTAGACAACCACGTTTTCCCGAAATCAAAACAACATGCGACCTCGCAACATCCATATAAATCGGATTTGAAAGAGAAGTATAATTCCCCATAGTTACATAAGTCTTCCCCAAATAAGCAAGACCCCGTTTCCCAAAAGCTTTCTTATCACTCTCGTTCCGCCCAACAATCACATCAAATGGCATGCATTAGAAAAGAAAGAGACCTTTATAATTATTATCTAACTCCAATCAACACTATTTAAAATTAAACATCATAAATCTCGCGCGGGCCATAAGACAAAAAACCAACCCCCTTGTATCTTGCAGTATGGTAATAACCCCCACTTCTTTTATGAATTAAGTTGTTCAAATCTGCATTCTGCGCCACCCCACTATTCAACAAATCGATAAACTTCTCCGGAGTCAAAAGAAAAGGTCCTCTCCCAATATCAACTCCAATCTCATTATCCAAAACGATTGCGTCAAGTTCACTTAAGTCCAATTCCATAAAAATAATAAACATAACAAGATTATATAAGTTATCCTAAAACTAAGATTTATTTATATTTCTCCCCACACATAGTATAGAAGGCACTATTCCTTCACATCAAATATCCACATTTAGAACAGTAAACCACAAGATTAACATCCCGGAAAGATATATAAGATTATCTACATCCTAGTTGCACAAGTCTGTGAAATAAAATTTTAGGTTCAGGGTCGTGCGAAGCATGACGGAACCGTTAAAAAATTTTATTTCACATTAAATACGATAATGAAAAATTGATTTTTAATTATCGCTAATTGAACAAAGTTGTTAAGAATGGCTAGGCATTCTTAAACATCCAAAACAACTTCACAGAAAAATTTCCCATGACCTTCGCCGATAATCATCCCATTGTAGGTTATCGCCTTAACATCATTTGTAAAAACATAATTCTCTGCGCTATCCCCAAAAACAGTACAACTAATCTTTTTATCCTCAACCTTCATCTTTTTAATACTCGAGACCAAAAATTCCTTCGCATCTAACAAGAACAAAAACTCCTCGAGAAAATTATAGAGCAAAACTTCTTGGTCTGGACCATCGACCTCAAACGTTTTTTCCTCTTGTTCAAGAATCTTAATATCTCCCCGAATCGTCTCATTTAAAGCATCAGCGGCAGAGCTATACATCTCCTCAATCGTAGAACCTTCCGCCCGAAATTTTACATCGGCAGTGTGCTCCAAAAACCTATGAGTCATGAAAAAAACAAGAATAAGCCCTATATAATCTTAACTTTTCACAAATTTACCGATTCTCCCAAATAAAAAGCTTAACCTTCTTTGGCTCATAAATACTATCTCCAGGAATAGTGGGATCTAACTCTGCAGAAACAATCAACTCTTCTATAAAAAGAGCCTTCTCCCGAGTTTCTATTACTTCAGTTTCATTAAGCTTACAAAACCCGGTTGAACCATCTAAATTACAAATCTTAACAGAATATCCATACGCAGGGGGAACTTTGGAATTCACAAATTCATTAAGTGCAATTTCATTTTCTTCCAATACATAAGTCCTTAAATCGCTCCGGAATGAAATATCTGACAAAATTTGTTTCTGCAAACTAAATATATAATCTTGAACCGGAGATTCATCCGTCCCCTGCCGAACATAAACAATCATCAATACCCCACTAACTAAAAGAACTGCGATAGTAGCTTCCAAAACCGTAATCCAACCTCGTTTATTTTTATTCATTACCATAAATTCAAAACTTTAGTTTTTAATTTCGCAAGGGCCTTGCCATTGCATAATCTAAAAGCTTCTGTCTCCGACATTTTATTTACCATACTCCTAAAGTAAATCTCGCATTTACAATCCCCCCGGTAGAATTCACAACCTCCAAAACATAATCATAAGTATTAACATTTGTAACAGAACTTGGAACAAAATGTTTCATCTCCAACCCTATATCTTCTGAAATAATAAAAAATTCAAAAGCCTCGGGAACCTTCAAATCAACCTTCAAATTTTCATAATCTATTTCATACCTCGATTTCATTTCTTCTAACGCCTTATTCGAAATGACTCTTCTCCCAGAGTTACTTCCCAGATAATAATTGGGCAAAAGAGTACACCCACTTAAATCCCCTGCCTCAAATTCGGGGGAAATAGCAACCTTATAATGGACAGTACCATCCGTCTCCATGTTCAATTGTCCCGCCTCTAAATTAGAATCTCTTACATCCCCTGCAAGATTAGTTACTCTACTTTCTGTGAGAGTATAAATAAAAATATCATCGACTAATTGAACATAAAAACACGATTCTACAACATCCGTTGCGTTTGCCTTCAAAAAAAGACTCGTCAAATTAGTATGAACTTCTTCCTCAAAAGTATCATAAAGTGCAGAAACGACCGAGCCAGACAAAACTGTTGTATCATATGGCTTAAGAAATAAAAACAAAAAGAATACAAACCCGATAAAGAAGATAAATGAAATTATCATCTCAAAATGTGCCGCCCCCCCCTTTCCTTTCACCATTAGCAAAAATCCTCCGATTTTTTGATCACCAGATCACCTACTGGGTGATCCACGAGGACTTCGTCATTGCATAATCTCCTGTATTTATTCTCCATTTTATTTTTAGCAAAAATCTTGATTTTTGATCACGCACGACCTTGCGTCGTAAGACAATCTAAAAACTCCCTCCCCCCCATTTTACTCACCATACTAATAGAATAATTTTTACATTTAAATAACTATCTTAGAACTATCCTGCCACCCCAAATAAAGCTTTCGCCCCAGTTGTCACTAATAGGGTTATTGTAAGAAGTATAAATGAATGTTTGATACCTGCTTTAATACTTCCCTCAGAAATTTTACCAATAACAAGTCCTGCGAAAGTTGACTGAACCAAAAGCATAATGAATAAAGGCATAGCAAAATCATCAGGACTCATTGGTGCCACTTGGATGGTCAAACCCTGAGTATCATCGCCCCCTAAATCCGCGACCAATGGAAGAATCTTAAATTCCAAAACAAGCATGATAACAATAAAGACAATGAAAATCATATAACCTTGAGTAACCAAATTTGAAACCGCAGCCTTTCTCTCTTTTCTTAAATTCTCAATCTGATCGACTGATTTAGAAACCGATTCCAAAATCGACTCAATTTTTCCACCCGCCCGTTCGGCTTCGGAAATAAGTCCAATCGCCCTAGCAATAACCTTACTCTTTGCATCTCTTGCAAAATTTTCTAAAGCTTGATTCAGTGTAAAACCAAGGACTAATTGGTTAGCCATCTTCTGAATATGTATTGTCAGGGCGCCATAATTTCTCGTCCTCAATTGGATTATACTTTTACTAATCGGAGTACCAGATTTAACACTTTCAACCAAATCCCTAGCAAAAGCGAGGAACTTTTCTTCTTTTTCTCTCTGCCTACCCTGGCCAAGAAGAAAACTTACAAGGAAAGGTAAAGAACCAATAATCATAGAAATTACCAGCATAAAATAAAACATCGTTTTTTGCTTGAATATGAAAAAGGAAACTGCAGCCATAGCTAATCCGACCCCAATACCCATCCAATGCATTTTTTCAAATTTCATTTTATACCACCGGTTGTTTAATATTTAACACAACTAAAAAGACAATATTCGCTACCGCAATCCCCGCGACACTCAAGAAAAGAAGAGTAGTAATACTCATAGCCCCCATACCAAGCCCCGCAACATTCATAACAATAAACATCATCATCAAAACAAGCGGTGCCGCAATCAAAATAGAAATATAAACATCCATAAAAGTCCCGGCAAGATCTGCATATTTCTGCCGCTCCAATTTATAGTCCATCAAAAAATTCTCCGCTTTCTTTTCCAAATAAGTCTTCAGCTCTCCACCACCACTAATATTCGTCGCAAGACCAGATAACAATTCACTAAGTTCTTTACTTGAAGTTCTCGCAGCAACATTCTTCAACGAAGTAACTAAGTCGTAACCATAAATCTCAATCTGAGAAACAATTTTTCTAACCTCAGTTCCAATAGTGGGATATTCTTTTGAGGCTGCAATAATCCTGAAAATTTTAGTAGGCTCAATATTCGAACCGGCAATCGCCGCCATATGAATCGTCACAAAAGGAAGTTCCTGAGAAATTTTCTTTTTAACCGAACTAGCCTCGCTCGCAGGATAAGTATAAAACGCAAACATCACCCCCGCCGCCGCAAAAAAAGGAATCCAAATATGGACGAGATTACTAAGATTCATAACGACCATCAGTCCATAAATCAAAAAACCTCCAATAAAGGCCAGCAACGAGCTAAGCATTGCCATAGACAAATAGGTCTTCAACATAAATCGCATATTTGACCTCTTCAAATCTTTTTCAAGACTAGGAAAGTTCGGAGCAAGCTTTTCAGAATAATTCAAAAAAAATCTATTAGAATACTTCGCAAAAATGCTAGGCTTAATAACTGCCATCGCAGTAGCTTTCGTTTTCTCCATATTCTTTAGCCCAGACAAACCACTTTCAGACATCTTCAACTTCTCTAAAAATGTCTTTCTATCTCCTTTGTTAATTGTAACAAACTGCTTTTCCTTCGTCAAAGGAGAAACATAACTCATTTTAACAACATTAGGCTTTTGAACTTTCTTAACTTCTCTTTTAATTTCCACAGGACTAGTATTTTTTTCTCCTTCGATAAATTTCTTAAGGGGAGACCATTCCTTCAATAACTCTGGAACCGTCTTATTCAATAACTGAAGTTGTTGCGCAAGAGACTGAAGACTCGAAATATAAAATTTCTTATTAGCCTTATCCGCCTCCATACTTGTCGCAATAGAATGCATATCTAAAATAATCTTTTTCTCTTGCTCAATATTCTTCTTCAAAGAATCAAACATCTCTCCCCCCAATCGCCACCCCTATTTGCATATGTAAATCAAAAATAAATGTCCTCAACTTATTCGCTTGATCAATATTATTCGAAGTAACCGCCTGTTCCAACTGCAAAACTGCTGTCTCCATAGAATCAACCAATTGTCCAACAAAAGCAATGTCCATTATATGTTCACCTTAACCATCCAAAGAAAAACTTGTTTATTAATGTTATGCGCAAGAAGTATAATTATAATCCAAGACCAACAATCACATCAAATGGCATAACAAAAAGAAGAAAAGAGTCTTTATAATTATTGTTCTAAGGGCAGACCCGACAAATTCCGCCGCAACCACCCTCGTCTAAGCAGTAATTGTTTGTAAAAGAAGTTTGAGTGGAGGAACATGAAACAAGGTTACCGCAGAAGTTGCTGTTGGTTATGGAAGTGCCTGAGCTTGAGGAAAGAGAGATTCCATACAGGTTGTTTTCATTTGCTTTTATGCCTGTTAATGTGTTTTCTGAGCCCCATCAATTTCAAATACAATCCTTCCCACCATCAGTAATAGTCCATCCATGAGTATTAATCAGCGTATTACGAGCACTCTCTCCACTACAATATCTAGAACTTCCAGCGTGGAAGTTTACGTTAGTTTGCAATGAAGGTAGTGAAGCCCACCCAATAAGCAGACTATCATAATTAGCAGTTGATAATTGAGAGTTGTAGAACATACCCCCCATACTAGTAACACTAGATACATTCCAGCCGGATATATCCTGGTTGAATTGAGAGGTGGAGAACATAGCGTACATAATAGTAACACTAGATACATTCCAGCCGGATATATCCTGGTTGAATTGAGAGTTATAGAACATAGCTCCCATACTAGTAACACTAGATACATCCCAGTTGGATATATCCTGGTTGAATTGAGAGGTGGAGAACATAGCGTACATACTAGTAACACTAGCTACGTTCCAGTTGGAGATGTCTTGGTTGAATTGAGAGGTGGAGAACATATATCTCATATCAGTGACACTAGATACATCCCAGCCAGATATACTTTGGTTGAATTGAGAGTCGTAGAACATAGAGTACATACTAGTAACACTAGCTACGTTCCAGTTGGAAATGTCTTGGTTAAATTGAGAGGTGGAGAACATAGAGTACATACTAGTAACACTAGCTACGTTCCAGTTGGAGATGTCTTGGTTAAATTGAGAGGTGGAGAACATATATCTCATATCAGTGACACTAGATACATCCCAGCCAGATATACTTTGGTTGAATTGAGAGTCGTAGAACATAGCGTACATACTAGTAACACTAGCTACGTTCCAGTTGGAGATGTCTTGGTTGAATTGAGAGGTGGAGAACATATATCTCATATTAGTAACACCTCCGGAAACATCATCAAAAAAAGCAGGCTCACTTAGAGGATCTTTTCCAAAATTTAAAGTATCTCTAAACATCTGATAGCCATTATTAATCTCAGTAACCCCGTCAGAAACCTTTGTTAAAATATTTATTAAGGCATCTTCTGTTCCTTCATAATAAGATATTCTAGTTGCGCTTCCATTCAGGCTTACATTATAAACTCCATTAGTAGAATAAGTATGACTAATCAATCCCGTTCCAGTTGCAATGTTATTACTTCCATCGCCCCAGTCAACAGACAAATCAGCATTATCTGCCTGAAATGAAAAAGTAGTTCCAGATATTAAGCTAGTGTCTATTTGGAAAGTAAAATAGCCTTGACCACACGCCTCAGCCCCATTTTCACAATCTTCATCAACATCATTTCCACAAATCTCTTTCCCAGAAACAATACATCTATCTTCATCCCCAGTATCATTCACCGGAGTTCCAGGCACATTACTCGGACCAAGGTGAATCACAACAATATTCTCCGCAGCTTCCTCATTCGCTTTCAACCATTCTCCCGCAGACAAATAAATCTTCCCAGAAGGCAAAGGCTTCTCATCCAAAATCTTCCCTAATCGAATTTTATTATTATAAATAAAAACCGGCGCAACAGTCACCTTATCAGGAGCCACCCCTTGAGGAATCCCCATATCAGAATCATTCGTAAAATTAAATTTGTAAACATGTTTTCCGCCCGGAGCAGGAACCACTTTCGTCTGATAAGTTTTCGTCGTCCCATCAAAATTAAATCCAATCTCGAGCCCAGTCACATTAACCTCGTCAGCTCCCCGCCCAATCTGAACAAAAGCGAAATGCTCGTCCTCATCATAAATCGTATAACCCTGCATAACAATATTCATCCGAACATCCGAGTAACTCAAAAACTCCAACTCCGCAAAAAGTGGCAAAATAACTTTCCAAACAATCCCAATCCCCACAACTACGATTAGAATAATTAATATTGTCGCAACAACTGCTGAAATCCCCTTCTTTTTC
>Ga0180009_10000873_pt1 | contig 38506 bp, 23 predicted proteins | sample OS_PC_MetaG_FD_123537 | JGI IMG/M metagenome (GOLD analysis project Ga0180009, IMG submission 123537) | Groundwater microbial communities from the Aspo Hard Rock Laboratory (HRL) deep subsurface site, Sweden - OS_PC_MetaG | ecosystem: Environmental > Aquatic > Deep subsurface > Groundwater... | reverse complement strand
TTCTTATTTTATTAAATATTCCGTTATGCTTCAGGAGTCGGACCACCCAGACTAAAAGGCGGGATCATATCTCCACCCTCGGGTATGTCAATAGTTCCATACATGTTTTCGTATTTGGAAATATTGTCCTTTAACGCTCTGTACAGCCTTTTGGCATGCTGAGGAGTAAGGATGATCCTTGATTTAACCCTGGCTTTGGGAATACCGGGCATCATTTTAATAAAATCAATGATAAATTCGGAATTTGAATGAGTGATCATTGCGAGGTTGGAATAGACACCCTCGGCAACTTCCTCACTCAGTTCAATGTTAATCTGGTTTTTCTTCGTTTGTTCTGTCATAATTTAGGTTTTTTTGTCGGATCACTGGCTACTGCTGCTTTCCATCAATATGTCATAATCATCCTGTGAACCAACGATAATATCCTGATATTCTTTTAATCCCGTTCCTGCAGGAATGAGATGCCCAACAATAACATTCTCCTTCAAACCGGCCAGAGAGTCAGTCTTGGCCTGAATTGATGCCTGCGTAAGGACCTTGGTGGTTTCCTGGAACGATGCTGCGGAAATGAAACTGTTTGTCTGCAGTGAAGCTTTGGTAATCCCTTGCAATACCTGACGTGCAGTAGCAGGGTGTGCATCTCTTGCGTCAACCAGCTTTTTGTCCTTCCTCCTCAGCATGGAATTTTCATCGCGGAGTTTTCTGGCACTGATAATTTGCCCGGCATTGAAATTGGGCGAATCTCCAGAATCAATTACTACCTTCTTTCCAAAGATTTCATCGTTTTCATCCTGAAAATCAATCTTGTTTACTAATTCCCCTTCCAGAAATTTTGTATCGCCCGGATCGTCTACTTCAACCTTGCGCATCATCTGGCGCACGATAACTTCAAAATGTTTATCATTGATCTTAACCCCCTGCAAACGGTAAACTTCCTGAATCTCATTAACAATATATTCCTGCACCTTCATAGGTCCTTTAATGGCAAGGATGTCTGATGGTGTTAACGCTCCTTCGGAAAGTGGAGTTCCCGCTTTAACAAAATCATTCTCCTGGGCCAGGATTTGTTTGGATGTAGGAATCAGATAACTCTTTTGTTCACCTGTTTTTGAGGTAATAATAATTTCTCTGTTACCACGCTTAAGCTTCTTTGCAAAGGATACCACACCGTCGATCTCGGCAACCTTAGCCGGATCGGATGGATTCCTGGCTTCAAAAAGTTCCGTTACTCTTGGCAAACCTCCTGTGATGTCACCGGATTTTCCAATAGCTCTGGGAATCTTTACAATAGATACCCCTGCTTGTATGGGTGAACCGTCTTCAACGGTAATATGAGCTCCGACCGGTATATCGTATGACCTCATAATTTCACCGGATTTATCAACAATATGAATGGTCGGATTCTTCGACTTCTGCCTGGATTCAATAATAACCTTGTCCTGGTAGCCGGTCTGCTCATCCGATTCAACACGGTAAGTCTTACCTTCAATAATATTCTCATATTTGATTTTACCGGTTGATTCGGAAATAATGACGGCATTCCATGGATCCCATTCACAGATGAGTTCACCTTTCTTTACATCCATTCCGGATTTGAAATACAAGTGAGCTCCATAAGGAATATTGCTGGAGGTAAGAGTTATCTTGGTTTTCTGGTCGATAATTCTCATTTCCGCGCTACGGCCAACAACAACCTCATATGATTTTCCTTCTGCATTTTTAAAGGGAATGGTTCTTAACTCATCTATGCCCAGAATCCCTTCGTATTTGGCTTCCAGCTTTGAGGAAACGGCAATATTGGATGCTGTACCTCCAACGTGGAATGTACGAAGTGTCAACTGTGTTCCTGGTTCACCAATTGATTGTGCAGCAATAACACCAACAGCTTCTCCGCTCTGAACCATCTGTGCAGAAGCAAGGTTTCGTCCGTAACATTTGGCACAAACTCCGTTTTTGGATTCACAGGTTAGTACCGAACGAATTTCGACAGATTCAATGGGAGAATCTTCAATGATCCTGGATGCCCGTTCATCCAACTCTTCTCCTGCTTCCAGGATTATTTCACCAGTGAGAGGATGGAAAATGTCATGTAAGGCAACACGGCCTAAAATTCTGTCGTATAGTGATTCAACAACTTCCTCACTTTTTTTCAGTGCAGTGATTGTCAATCCGCGCAAAGTGCCACAGTCTTCTTCAGTGATGATCACATCCTGAGCGACATCTACAAGACGGCGGGTAAGATAACCGGCATCGGCAGTTTTAAGAGCAGTATCAGCAAGACCTTTTCGGGCACCGTGGGTGGAAATAAAGTATTCAAGAACTGATAAGCCTTCCTTGAAATTCGAAAGGATTGGGTTTTCAATAATCTCACCTCCCGTTGCACCTGATTTCTGCGGTTTTGCCATCAGTCCCCTCATTCCTGCAAGCTGACGGATCTGCTCCTTGGAACCTCGGGCTCCGCTGTCAAGCATCATATATATTGAATTAAACCCTTGCTTGTCCGTAGACAGCTTTTGCATCAGGCTCGTAGTCAACAATGAATTTGTATGTGTCCAGATGTCGATGATCTGATTGTACCTTTCATTGTTGGTAATGAATCCCATATTATAATTATTCAGAACCTCATCAACCTCTGCATTGGCCTCTGCAATCAACTCCTTCTTGCTTTCAGGAATAATAACATCTCCGAGATTGAATGATAAACCTCCTTTGAACGCCATGATAAATCCGGTCTGCTTGATATCGTCAAGGAACTGGGCTGTTTTTGCGGTTCCCGTCCTTCTCAGAACCTTGGATATAATATCACGGAGAGATTTTTTCGTCAGTAATTCATTGATATAACCGTACTCTTTTGGTACGATCTGGTTGAAAAGTACACGGCCAACCGTAGTCTCAATAACGTGACGTATGGGTTTACCATTATCGTCAACATCATCAATCTTTACCTTGATAATGGCATGCAGATCGACCTTCTTTTCGTTATAGGCAATAATAACTTCTTCGGGTCCATAAAAACGCATACCCTCTCCTTTAACCGGATGTTCGGGCACACTCTTCCTGGCTTTGGTGATATAATAAAGCCCGAGTACCATGTCTTGTGAAGGTACCGTAATTGGAGCACCATTGGCAGGGTTCAGGATATTATGTGATGCCAGCATCAGGATTTGGGCTTCCAGGATGGCGGCATTGCCCAGTGGCACGTGAACTGCCATCTGGTCTCCGTCAAAGTCAGCATTGAAAGCTGTGCAAACGAGAGGATGCAGTTGAATAGCCTTGCCTTCGATCAGCTTTGGCTGAAAAGATTGAATACCAAGCCTGTGAAGGGTAGGGGCCCTGTTTAAAAGAATCGGATGACCTTTTAAAATATTTTCAAGAATATCCCAAACTACCGGATCTTTTCTGTCAACAATTTTCTTGGCCGACTTCACTGTCTTGACAATGCCACGCTCCAGGAGTTTACGGATGATAAAAGGCTTGAACAACTCCGCGGCCATAGCTTTAGGTATACCGCATTCGTTAAGTTTCAACTCGGGACCTACAACAATAACCGATCGACCGGAATAATCGACACGTTTACCAAGCAGGTTCTGACGAAACCGGCCTTGTTTTCCCTTAAGGCTGTCGCTGAGTGATTTAAGGGCACGGTTCGAGTCAGTCTTAACGGCATTTGCTTTTCTGGAATTATCAAGGAGAGAGTCAACAGCTTCCTGAAGCATACGCTTTTCATTGCGCATGATCACATCAGGGGCCTTGATTTCAATAAGCCTTTTCAATCTGTTGTTTCTGATGATCACCCTGCGATAGAGGTCATTCAGATCGGAAGTGGCAAAACGTCCTCCATCAAGGGGCACAAGAGGCCTCAATTCCGGAGGTATCACCGGTACAACCTTGACAATCATCCATTCCGGCCTGTTTTCAATACGGGTATTGGCATCCCTGAACGATTCAATTACCTGCAGTCGCTTCAGAGCATCCTGCTTACGTTGCTGTGAAGTTTCACTGTAAGCTTTGTGTCTGAGATCATATGATAATCTGTCGAGATCAAGGCGGCCCAGTAAATCATGAATAGCTTCGGCCCCCATCTTGGCAATGAACTTGTTCGGATCACTGTCTTCCAGATACTGGTTGTCGGCCGGTAATGTTTCCATGATCTCAAAGTACTCTTCCTCTGTGAGAAAATCCATGAAACCAAGCCCGTCCTTTTCCTTAATGCCAGCCTGGATCACCACATACCTCTCATAGTATATGATTGTCTCAAGCTTCTTGGTTTGTAATCCAAGTAAAGCTCCTATTTTATTGGGAAGCGATTTGAAAAACCAGATATGCGCAACGGGAACTACCAACTGTATGTGGCCAGTACGCTCCCTTCTTACCTTCTTTTCAGTAACTTCTACCCCACAACGGTCACAGATAATCCCTTTGTACCTGATTCTCTTATATTTGCCGCAATGACATTCCCAGTCCTTGATCGGCCCGAAAATCCTTTCACAAAACAATCCGTCCCGTTCCGGCTTGTAAGTCCTGTAATTGATCGTTTCCGGTTTTAGAACTTCACCGAACGACCTTTCAAGAACCTGCTCGGGTGAGGATAAGCTGATGGTTATTCTTGAAAATTCGCTATTTATTTTGGAATCCTTTCTGAATGCCATAAAAACGTATCGTTTAAGTTAAAAATATATAAAGGCCACAGAACGCGATGATTTTATAAATCAAAGGTTACATTCAAACCCAGCCCACGAAGTTCGTGTACTAAAACGTTGAATGATTCAGGTATGCCGGGCCTTGGCATAACTTCACCCTTGACGATCGCTTCGTAAGCTTTGGCACGACCCTGAACATCGTCGGATTTTACCGTAAGGATTTCCTGGAGAATATTTGCAGCACCAAAAGCTTCAAGGGCCCAGACTTCCATTTCTCCAAAACGCTGACCCCCGAATTGAGCTTTACCCCCAAGAGGCTGCTGTGTAATCAGTGAATATGGTCCAATCGAACGGGCATGCATCTTGTCATCAACCATGTGATGAAGTTTAAGCATGTAAATGTAACCAACAGTAGTTTCCTGGTCAAAACGTTCACCGGTTTCTCCGTCGTGTAAATATACTTTTCCGTCCTTTGGAAGATTGGCCTGTTCAAGATAACTGTTGATCTGCTCATAGGTCGCACCGTCAAAGATCGGAGAAGCATACTTTTGTCCGAGTTTGGCTCCTGCCCATCCAAGAACAGTTTCGTAGATCTGTCCGAGATTCATTCGACTGGGTACACCCAAAGGATTCAGAACAATATCCATTGGTGTTCCGTCTTCCAGGAAGGGCATATCCTCTTCACGTACAATCTTTGCCACAATGCCTTTGTTTCCATGACGCCCCGACATCTTATCACCAACCTGCAACTTACGCTTCCTGGCAACAAAAACCTTCGCCATTTGAATAATCCCATTTGGCAGATCATCACCAACGGTGGCAATAAATTTATTCCGGTTATAAACACCAAGTATCTCTTTCTGTTTGATGTTATAATTATAAATAACCTGTTTGATCAGGTCATTTTTCTTTTTATCAGTAGTCCATTTATTGGGATTAACGATCCCGTAATCAAGAGCCAACAAAACCTTGTGTGTAATTTTGGCCTTTTTCGGAACAAGTTCTTCCTTAAAATGGTTGTATATACCCTGGGATGTTTTCCCGCTGAGCAAAACCATCAATTTGTCAACCAATTTGGCTTTTAACTCAACAGAAGCCTTTTCAAAATCCCTTTCTATATGGGTAAGTTGATCCTTCTCCTTCGTTTTAGTCTTCTTGTCTTTAAAAGCCCGTGAGAAGAGCTTGTTTTCGATAACCGTTCCTTTCATTCCCGGAGGTGCTTTGAGGGATGCATTCTTCACATCACCAGCCTTATCTCCGAAAATGGCTCTAAGCAACTTTTCTTCAGGAGTAGGATCACTTTCTCCTTTTGGTGTGATCTTTCCTATCAGGATGTCTCCTTCATTAACCTCGGCACCAACACGAATAAGCCCGCTCTCGTCCAGGTCCTTGGTCGCCTCGGCACTTACATTGGGAATGTCGTTTGTTAGTTCTTCCACACCCCTTTTGGTATCCCTAACCTCCATCGTAAACTCTTCGATGTGGATGGAAGTGAACAGGTCTTCTTTTACAACTTTTTCATTGATTACAATTGCATCTTCGAAGTTGTATCCCTTCCAGGGCATAAATGCAACGAAGAGATTGCGCCCAAGTGCCAATTCTCCATCTCTGGTCCCATAACCTTCACATAGTACCTGACCCTTGATCACCTTATCACCTTTTTTCACCATAGGTTTCAGGTTCATACATGAGTTCTGGTTGGTTTTGGCAAATTTGGTCAAAGAATACTTTCTTACATCATCATCAAAACTTACCAGTTTTTCTTCTTCCAAACGGGTGTAACGAATAATGATTTCATTAGCATCAACGTATTCAACAATTCCATCTCCTTCGGAAGTGATAAGGATTCTCGAGTCTACAGCGACATCTTTTTCAATGCCGGTACCTACTATAGGCACTTCTGGTATCATAAGAGGTATGGCCTGACGCATCATGTTCGATCCCATGAGCGCTCTGTTGGCGTCGTCATGTTCCAGGAATGGAATGAGTGAGGCCGCAATAGATGCAATCTGGTTGGTAGCGCTATCGATAAGGTCAACTTTCTCCCGTTCGATAATGGGATAATCAGCCTGATACCTGGCTTTAACTTTTTCACGGATCATCATACCCGTATCATTAAGCAAAGTATTGGCCTGGGCAATGATTTTGTTTTCCTCTTCTTCAGCACTGAGATAAATGGGTTCCTCTTCGGTTAATACCTTCCCCTCCTGGACCTTATGATAAGGTGTTTCAATAAATCCCAGCTTATTTATCTTGGCATAAACGCAGAGCGAAGAAATCAATCCAATGTTCGGACCTTCAGGTGTTTCAATAGTACACAAACGACCATAATGGGTGTAATGTACGTCTCGAACTTCAAATCCGGCGCGCTCCCTCGACAAACCACCAGGTCCCAGTGCGGAAATCCTCCTTTTATGGGTTAATTCCGACAATGGATTGGTTTGATCCATGAATTGGGATAACTGGTTGGTACCAAAAAACGAATTGATAACAGAAGACAAGGTTTTCGCATTGATCAGGTCAGCCGGAGTGAATACTTCATTATCCCTTACGTTCATCCTCTCCCTTATTGTCCTCGCCATCCTGGCCAAACCAACTCCAAATTGGGCATATAACTGTTCTCCCACGGTTCTTACACGACGGTTGCTCAAATGATCAATATCATCAACTTCCGTTTTCGCATTACTGAGTTCAACAAGATACTTAATGATGTAAATGATATCATCTTTTGTCAGAACCCTGACATCTTCGGGGATTTCAAGGTTTAACTTCTTGTTGATCCTGTATCTCCCAACATCACCCAGGTCATATCTTTTATCGGAAAAGAAAAGCTTTTCAATAATTCCCCTTGCAGTTTCTTCATCAGGAGGCTCTGCATTACGAAGTTGCCGGTAAATGTACTCAACAGCTTCTTTTTCGGAGTTGGCAGTGTCTTTTTGAAGAGTATTGAAAATAATCGAGTAGTCGATGGCATTCGTATCCTCTCTGTGTATCAGGATGGTTTTAACCCCTGCGTCAACAATCTGATCAATGTGCTGCTCCTCAAGTTCTGTCTCTCTGTCGATGATAACTTCAGTTCTTTCAATTGAAACAACCTCACCGGTATCCTCATCTACAAAATCTTCAATCCAGGAACGAATTACCCTGGCAGCAAGTTTTCTGCCCAATACCCTTTTAAGTGATGCTTTACTCACTTTTACCTCTTCGGCAAGGTCAAATATTTCCAGGATGTCTTTGTCACTTTCATAGCCGATAGCACGCAACAGCGTAGTAACAGGTAATTTTTTCTTCCTGTCAATATACGCATACATTACATTATTGATGTCAGTGGTGAATTCCATCCAGGATCCCTTAAAGGGAATGATCCTGGCTGAATATAACTGCTGTCCGTTGGCATGAAGACTGGTTCCGAAAAATACCCCGGGTGAACGATGGAGCTGTGAAACAACAACGCGTTCTGCTCCGTTAATGATAAAAGAACCCTTGGGAGTCATATATGGAATCATGCCAAGATACACATCCTGGACAATGGTTTCAAAATCTTCATGCTCCGGGTCTGTACAATAGAGCTTTAATTTTGCCTTGAGTGGTACACTGTAAGTGAGCCCGCGTGCTATACACTCATCCATGGAATATCGCGGAGGATCAATAAAATAATCCAGAAATTCCAGGACAAAGTTATTCCTCGCATCCGATATAGGAAAGTTTTCTGCGAAAACTTTATACAGCCCTTCATTAATTCTGTCTTCAGGATTAGTTTCCAATTGGAAGAAATCCCGGAACGACTGAAGCTGAATATCAAGAAAATCAGGATATTCCGTGTGAATTTTGGTGGATGCGAAATTGATTCTTTCTACTTTTTTGGCTGCCAATTTTTCAGGATTTTAGGTTAGTAGTATATATTGACTTTAAATAAGGAAATAGACTGAATCCAATGCGGAGCATTGAAGACAGTCTTTAGATCTAACAGGCAAACTACTACTTAACCTCAACCTCAGCGCCAGCCTCCTCAAGCTGTTTTTTCAATGCTTCGGCTTCATCCTTGGAAATACCTTCCTTTATGGCTTTTGGAGCTGCGTCAACAAGCTCTTTTGCTTCTTTGAGGCCAAGGCTGGTAAGTTCTTTCACGAGTTTAACCACAGCCAGTTTGCTCTGTCCGGCTGCTTTAAGAATAACATCAAATTCAGTTTGTTCTACTTCAGCAGCTGCGGCATCACCGGCGGCTACGCCAGGACCTGCAACTACAGTGGCTGCAGCGGCGGGTTCAATGCCGTATTCATCTTTTAGAATTCCTGCCAGTTCGTTAACTTCTTTTACTGTCAGATTTACTAATTCTTCTGCAAGCTTTTTAATATCTGCCATTTTCGTAATGCTTTATTTGTTTAAACCTGTATTTTAAGTACTTAATAATTTCTATTCTGATTTCTCAGATAAAGTTTTCAGAACGCCATGAATGGTTTGGCCTCCCGATTGCAATGCGCCAATGACATTTCTCATGGGCGATTGCAGCAGTAATACTATATCAGCAATTAATTCATTCTTCGACTTGATATTCGAAAGGAAATCGAGCTGGTCATCACCCACATAAGTCATTTCCTCAATGTAGGCTCCTTTAAGTATTGGCTTGTCACTCTTTTTCCTGAATTCTTGAATCAACCTGGCCGGTGTATTTCCTGTTTCAGAGAACATGATGCTGGTAGTACCTTTTAGGATATCATACAGCGGACCGTAATTTCTTTCAGTCCTTTCCATTGCCTTCTTCAGGAGGGTATTCTTAACCATTTGCAGTTTAATCTGTTTTCTGAAACACAAGCGCCTTAGCTCGGTAGTCTTTTCTGCATTAAGGTTAGAAATATCCGTCAGGTAAAAATTGTTGTTATTCAACAACTGATCTGTCAAAGAATCAATAAGCTGATTTTTTTCTTCTCTTGTCATTTCGTAATGCTTCTTAATGTATGATCAAGGAACTAATTAGTTATTGATTTTGGTTCTACTTTTATACCGGGGCTCATGGTACTTGAGATGAAAACACTTTTCATATAGGTACCTTTTGCTGCTGATGGTTTCAACTTAATAATAGTTTGCAGCAACTCCCTGGCATTATCAAGCAGTTTTTCCTTATCAAAAGAAACCTTACCGATGGAAGCGTGAATAATACCGTATTTATCGACTTTGAAATCGATTTTCCCGGCTTTTACATCCTTCACAGCTTTACCTAATTCCATGGTAACGGTTCCAGTTTTCGGATTGGGCATTAACCCCCGTGGGCCTAGAATCCTTCCGAGGGGGCCTATTTTCGGCATAACAGGAGGCATAGTGATAACAACATCAATATCTGTCCAGCCTCCCTTAATCTTGTCGATGTATTCGTCAAGTCCTACATAGTCCGCGCCTGCTTCTTTGGCTTCCTCTTCTTTGTCGGGTGTGCATAGCACCAAAACCCTAACCGTTTTCCCGGTTCCATGAGGTAAAGTAACAATTCCCCTTACCATCTGATTGGCTTTCCTGGGGTCAACCCCAAGGCGCACATCCAGATCAACGGAAGCATCAAACTTGGTATATGTAATATCTTTCACAACTTCTATTGCTTCCAGCAAGGGATATACCCTGTTTTTATCAATTTTCTCCAGGGCATCCTGATGTTTTTTAGTCTGTTTCGCCATTTTCACAAATAATTAATCGTGATTGTCTGAGCAGTTCGGTTATTTGCCTTCAGTATTTGCAAAAGGAGATTCACCTTTGATCTTGATACCCATACTTCTTGCAGTACCGGCAACCATACTAACTGCCGATTCAAGTGTAAAGGCATTCAAGTCGACCATTTTGTTTTCTGCAATGGTCTTTACCTGATCCCAGGTGATGGTGGCAACCTTCTGCCGGTTCGGCTCAGCCGAACCTTTCTTAATTTTAGCGACTTCCATTAACTGAACAGCAACCGGTGGGGTTTTAACGACAAAATCAAAGGATTTGTCCTTATATACTGTGATGATAACCGGCAGAAGTTTCCCTGCCTGATCTTGTGTCCTGCCGTTAAATTGTTTGCAGAACTCCATGATGTTAACACCTTTTGCACCGAGTGCCGGACCGATGGGAGGGGATGGATTAGCAGCACCTCCGCGGATTTGCAGTTTAATGAGCCCGCTGACTTCCTTTGCCATTTTTGAAAGCTCCTTGTGTTAATCGTTTAATTAAATCAACTTTACTCTTTTTCTACTTGCATGAAACTTAATTCCAATGGTGTCTTTCTTCCGAAAATCTTTACCATGACCTTAAGTTTCTTCTTTTCTTCGTTGATTTCTTCAATGATGCCGGTGAAACTGTTAAATGGTCCGTCTATCACCTTCACTGATTCACCAACGATGAATGGAACGTTTACCTCTTCACCCTGCTCCGCAAGTTCATCCACTTTCCCGAGAATTCGGTTTACTTCGGATGGTCGCAACGGATCAGCCTCTCCTTTTGTTCCAAGAAATCCCAGAACGTTCGGTATGTTGCGTATAATATGGGGTATTTCACCAACCAGGGCGGCTTCAATAAGAACATATCCCGGAAAGTAATTCCTTTCCTTTGATATCTTTTTTCCTTTTCTTACCTGATATACCTTCTCGGTTGGGATTAGCACCTGTGAAATGTAATCTTGTAAGCTCAGACGATTAATTTCATTTTCCAGATATTCCTTTACTTTCTTTTCTTTCCCGCTAATCGCTCTGACTACATACCATTTTTTCACGTTTTCGCTCATACCCAATAATGGACTCTGATTGTTATAAATAACAAAAATTCCAGGCAACTACCACTAAAAAAGCTTATAGAACTGTTCCAGGAGTGTTTGGAATGATATATCCATCAAATAAACGATTAAAGCGATTATGAGGGAAGCAATGGATACAACAATTGCGCTGCTCTGCAGCTCACTCCATGAAGGCCAGGATACTTTATGAATCAGTTCATCATAACTATCCTTTATATAAGCCTGTATCTTAAGTTTTGCCATTTAACCTAAAATTTGTTGCACGGGTGGGAGGACTCGAACCCCCAACCAATGGTTTTGGAGACCACTACTCTACCAGTTGAGCTACACCCGTATATATGGAGGGGTAACCCCCACCATATATATAGTTTATTCGATAATTTCTGTAACCTGTCCTGCACCTACTGTTCTGCCACCTTCACGGATAGCAAAACGTAAGCCTTTGTCCATGGCAACTTCTGAAATCAACTTCACCTCAATGGTTAGGTTGTCACCAGGCATTACCATTTCAATTCCTTCCGGAAGAATAATCTCTCCGGTTACGTCAGTTGTACGGAAATAAAACTGAGGACGATACCTGTTGTGGAACGGAGTATGCCTTCCACCTTCTTCTTTTTTCAGGATATAAACCTCAGCTTTAAAATAAGTGTGCGGAGTTATGGAGCCAGGTGCAGCGATAACCATACCACGGCGGATAGCGTCCTTGTCAACACCACGAAGCAACAAACCGGCATTGTCACCAGCCTGGCCTTCATCAAGTATTTTACGGAACATTTCAACTCCGGTAACAACTGATTTCAGTTTGTGGGCTCCAAGTCCAATAATATCTACCGGATTCCCGGTGTTAATTATCCCTTGTTCAATACGGCCTGTAGCAACAGTGCCTCGACCAGTAATTGAAAACACGTCTTCTACCGGCATGAGGAAAGGTTTGTCAACATCCCTTGCTGGAAGCGGAATCCATGTATCACAAGCCTCCATAAGTTCCATAACCTTTTCTACCCATTTGGGTTCTTTGTTGAGGGCTCCAAGAGCTGATCCCTGGATTACAGGTGTGTTATCGCCATCAAAATCATAGAATGAAAGCAGATCTCGGATTTCCATCTCAACAAGTTCCAGCAATTCCTCGTCATCTACCATGTCAACTTTGTTCATGAAAACAACGATCTTGGGAACACCTACCTGCCTGGCAAGAAGAATGTGCTCACGGGTCTGAGGCATAGGGCCGTCAGTTGCTGCTACAACCAGGATTGCGCCGTCCATCTGGGCTGCGCCGGTTACCATGTTCTTAACATAGTCAGCGTGACCCGGACAGTCAACGTGTGCATAATGCCTGTTCTCGGTCTGGTACTCGACATGGGCAGTATTTATAGTAATACCTCTTTCCTTTTCTTCCGGTGCGTTGTCAATCTCATCAAATGACTTGAAAGTGGCCAGCCCTTTATCCTGAAGGTTTAGTGTAATAGCAGCGGTCAATGTTGTTTTTCCATGGTCAACGTGACCAATCGTTCCAATGTTAACGTGCGGTTTCTCACGTTTAAATGTTTCTTTTGCCATATTAAAACTTTATTTAAGTAATTACACTAATGATGATTGATCTTTATCAGAGCCATTGAAGAGAATTGAACTCTTGACCCCTTCCTTACCAAGGAAGTGCTCTACCCCTGAGCTACAATGGCTTTTGAGCGGAAGACGGGTCTCGAACCCGCTACCTACAGCTTGGAAGGCTGTCGCTCTACCAAATGAGCTACTTCCGCACATTATCATTAAGAACTTCCGTGAAAGACCTCTAACCTCAATTGGCTATTCATCAATTAACTCTCACAATTTATGTGGGGAGAGGAGGATTCGAACCTCCGAAGGCTGCGCCAACAGATTTACAGTCTGCCCCATTTGACCGCTCTGGAATCTCCCCAGTTATTTAAAGAACACGAGCCGATGGAGGGATTCGAACCCCCGACCAGCTGATTACAAATCAGCTGCTCTGGCCAGCTGAGCTACATCGGCTTCATTATGTCAAAAAACTAAATAAAACAGACCTTTTTGAAAAAGGTCTGCAAAAATATAAATTATCAGAATAATAACAAAGAAATTTTAAAAATAAATGTTAGTTTATTTACTACGGATCTTCTCTTTGTATTTTTTTAGCTGCCTCCGCAAAGCTTCTACTGCGGTATCGGTTGCTTCCTCAAAAGATTTGGATTGTTTTTTTGCATACAAATCAGACCCTCTCACAGTAAGCCGAATCTCTGCAATCTTGTTCTCAGGCTCGCCATTATTATCCAGTTTTAAATGAACTTCCCCCGCAAGAATTTCATCATAATGGCTTGTTAACTTGTCGATCTTTTGCTGGATGAAGTCCTCCAGCTTCCTGTCAGCTTTGAAGTGTACAGAATTAATGTTGACTTTCATACTCAATCCTCCATTGATTTTGTTTATGCTCTGGGATGAGCCAGTTTATATATGGCTTTAAGTTTTTCAACAGAATTGTGCGTGTAAACCTGGGTTGCAGATAGATTCGCATGCCCCAGCAGTTCCTTGATGGCATTCAGATCAGCTCCGCGATTTAACATGTGTGTGGCAAAAGTATGCCTGATCACATGAGGACTCCGCTTACTTAAGGTTGTTACCATTGTTAGTTGCTTATGAACGATCCGGTATACCATTTTATGATATAACGGCTTGCCTTTTTTGGTTACCAATAAATAAACACTGCTAATGCCATATTGGTTCTTTCGGATGGTTAGATATTCCTGGATGACGGATAAAAGCCTGGAGCTTAAAGGAATTATTCTCTCCTTATTCCGTTTCCCATATACCTTCATCACACTCTGCGTGAGGTCAATATCTCTTTCCTTTAATCCAATTAACTCCGATGACCGTATTCCTGTATTATATAAAATTTCCATAACGATCCTGTCACGGATTTCATTAAAGTCGTTATTGTTTAAAGTAGTACTGAATAGGTCTTCCATTATATTTTCCTCAATATATACAGGAAGCTTTTTGGATGAACGGGGTGTTAAAATCCCTGAAACCGGATTAGTCAATAGTATCTCTTTCTTGAGTAAAAATTTGTAGAAAGCATTAATACTGCTTATTTTACGGCTAATTGACCTGTTACTGAGTCGATTTTCGCTGAGATTGCTTACCCATGAACGAACCATAAAGGATTCCGCTTTTTCGGGTGCCTTCAAACCGTAAAACATTTCCAGAAAACAGGAATATTCCTCCAAATCCCTGGTGTAAGCAGTAACTGTATGGGGTGAAAATCTTTTCTCGTAACGTATGTAGTCAATAAATTTACCCTTCACCATCCGCAAAAAAAATAGGGAAAAAGCTTTGTTTCAAATGTACAAAAAATATACCCCGAAACAAAGTTTCTCCCTATTAAAAAAAACAATATTTTGCTATAAAATATCCTGCCTTAATTTTTGAACATATATGGCTTTAAGCTTTTCTTCTCTTTTGATCACAGAGGGCTTTGTGTATTTCTGCCTCTCACGTAATTCTTTTACAACGCCTGTTTTTTCAAACTTCCTTTTGTATTTCTTTAAAGCCTTGTCAATGCTTTCACCTTCTTTTACCGGAATAATAATCATATAAATACCTCTTTTTTGAAAACTGGATTGTTATAGTAAAAATTTTGAGGGTGCAAAGATAGATGTTTTTTATCTTTTTACAAAATTTCCTCGAAAAATCATTTTAAACTTTTTATCAGGAAATCAGTCATCCTCGTATAAAGATGATAACGGGTGTTCCCGCCATAAATGCCATGATTCTTATTTGGATATAATAAAAGTTCAAACTGCTTGTTTGCCGCAACAAGGGCTGTTATTAAATCCATTGTGTTTTGTACATGAACATTATCGTCTCCAGTGCCATGAACAAGAAGATAATTGCCCTTCATCTTGTCTACATGGTTGATCGGGGAATTATCATCATAACCTCCAGGGTTTTCCTGGGGTGTTCTCATAAAGCGTTCAGTATAAATGTTGTCATAATATCGCCAATTTGTGACCGGTGCCACTGCGATAGCAGTAGAAAATACGTCCGAACCTTTTGTTATGCAAAGTGTCGACATATAACCACCGTAACTCCATCCGAAAATTCCAATATGTTCGGGATTAACATAATCAAGAGAAACGATATATCTTGCAGCTTCGATCTGATCTAGGGTCTCAAATTTACCAAGTTGTAAGTAAGTCATTTTCTTAAATTCCTGTCCACGTGCTCCCGTTCCCCTGTTGTCAACCGAAACAACCATAATTCCGTTCTCGGCCAGATATTGATACCAGGTGTCACCGTACCCCCATGAATTGGTTACTGTTTGAGATCCCGGACCTCCATACACCGTCATCAGTACTGGATATTTTTTCTCTATTTCGAAATTCCATGGCAGTATTTTCCATGCGTTGAGCCGAATTCCCTCTGATGTGGTGATTTCAAAAAACTCCTTTTGTGAAAATCCATATTCATGGATTCGATTCAACAGTGCTTCATTGTTTTCAATGACGCGAATTTCTTTTCCATCCGATTTGTTTACAGTAATATAAGGAGGAGTATTGGCATCGCTGAACGTGTTTATGTAATATTCATAAGTTTTGCTGAATTCTGCATCGTTTGTGCCGGTTCGGGATGAAATTAACCTTTTGTTGCCTTCCATGTCCACGGAATAAAGGTCCCGGTTCAATGGGGAAGATTCCGCACTGACATAATAAACCAGTTTTTTCCTGGAATCATATCCCGTAACATTTATAACGTCCCATTCGCCAGAAGTAAGTTGTCGTATTTCCTGCCCATTAAGATCATAAAGATATATGTGGTTGTATCCACTTTTTTCACTGGTAATGATGTAATGCTCCTGATCCGGCAAAAATGTCCAGTGATCTGTAATGTCTATATAATAAGGATTATCCTCAGTATATATCACTTTGGTTTTTCCAGTGGAAGCATCGGCAAGCAGAATGTCTAAATGATTCTGTAATCGGTTAAGTCGCTGGATTGCAAGGATTCCCTCATCGGCTGTCCATTTAATGCGGGGAATATATTGGTCGGTTTCCTCTCCCAGATCCATGATCTGTGTACTGCCTTCTAAAATGTTATATACGTGTATAGTAACCAGGGAATTGTCTTCCCCGGCTTTTGGGTACTTGTATTGATAGTTTTCAGGGTAAAGATTTCCCCATATTTGCATTTGATATTCCGGAACTCCTGTTTCATCAAAGCGGTAATAGGCAATTTGTTTTCCATCTGGTGACCAAAAATATCCTTTAGTAAATCCGAATTCTTCTTCATATACCCAGTCTGTAGTTCCGTTAATGATACTTCTATCCTTACCATCCTGAGTTATTTGAGTTTCTTCCCCTAAAAATGGCTTGGCGATGAACAGGTTATTTTCACGTACGAAAGCAACCTGACTCCCGTCTGGAGAGAAAGAGGCCAGACGCTGCTTACCATTTTGAGATATGGATTGCAATTTTTTGGACTTAAGGTCATAAACAAAATAATTTGATTCGGATGAATGCCTATATATAGGTTCAGTTTCCGTAGGTATTAGGATTCTTGATTCGTCATCGCTGAATGTGTAAGATTCAAGGCGAATAGGTACAGAGTCTCCTTCAGGAATGAGATCGTTTTTCGTAACTAGAGTTTTAATAAATTTCCCCGATTTGTAATCGTAAACATTGAGAGAATCACTTTCTATAACACAGTAGGATTTTCCATCGTTCATGGAGTTTAACCCGTAAACCATGTGCGGGAAAAACTTGGGTGCCTTAAAAATATCATCAAGTGTAAGCACCGGCTTTTCGTCCTGCGCTATTACTGCAGGAATCCAAAGGATAGAAACAAGAAAAACAAAACTTCTGAATGTGGGTAATTTCATAACTATTCTGATTTTTAGATAAAAAAACTTCTATTCATACCATATTATAAACGCCAAAGGTAAAAAATCTGTCTGAACATAGGTTCATGCGGTTGTAAATCATCGTGTGAAGCTAATGTTTGTAACAAATGATCTTATACTTCGTTAAAATTATTAATTATGGTGTTTTTTTTAAGGTTTTCATTATATTTGGGGTCATTTTACTAAACACCATGCAATAAACTCTAAAATCCATTCAAGTTGAGAACAAAACTTTTACTCGGCATTACTTTGTTATCCTGTATGTTGAGCAGCGTTTTTGCTCAGGATCCTGATTATTCCCAGTTTTATAATGCACCCACTTATTATAATCCTGCATATGTTGGATTGACACAGGGACTAAAGGTAAGATTCAATTACAGAAGACAGTGGACTAAGATACCGGCGAAATTTAATTCTTACAATTTCTCTGCCGATATAGGAGAAAGAAATTTGCCTGGTGCAGGGGGTATTGGGATTATAGTTAATTCTACCAGGCAAGCCTCAGGGTATATCCGCAACAATATGTTTGGGTTTCTACCATCAGTCAGGATCCCTCTCAATGAAAACATGATCATTCAAACCGGTTTTCTCGCTGCATTTGTTCAAAAACGAATGGATTGGGACGGACTGCTATTTTCCGATCAGCTTGATCCGGTTTATGGAAACATTTATAACACGAAGTTCGTGCCACCTTCTGATGATCGGGTTACCTACCCTGATTTTTCTTTCGGTACGATTTTTCAGTTCCAGGGGAGTGATAATAGTATCATTGGTACATTGGGAGGGGCAATCCATCATCTTACACGTCCTAATGAATCATTTATAGGGAAAAATGCCCCGCTTGCCCGAAAATATGTAGCGCATTTTGACTTGATTTTTGATTTTTCACAAAGTAGTGGATTCTATCAGAAGACCAGAGATTTCAAGATCAATCCTGGAATTTTCTTCCAAAATCAGGCGAAAATGAATGACTATATGGTAGGAATGAATATATATTTCTCAAGAGTATACATTGGCGCTTGGTATAAAAATGAGACTTTGGAATATGACCAATATTCTCATTTTTCCCTGATGGGTGGTATTAATATCCCTGTAAATGGCGATGACTCACGGGTGAAGTTTATGTATAGCTATGATATGGTAATAAATGCCGAACATATCTTTACTGGTCCTTCTCATGAGATTTCTGTGATTTTTGAGTTTGATGATATTTCTCTGATTGGTGGAGGAAGCAGTATCACAGGAGTTCGCAGTCGTCGTGGGTATGAAAGAATGGAATGCTCACCTTTCTAGAGGAATATTGCCCTAATTAATCTTCTGTTAAAATACATCAAGTTTGACGAATAAGGATTTCAATGATCCTTTAACTTAGATGAAACAGGTTTGTATATTTATACTTTCCTGGTAAGTTTATAAAGATGTGTCACCTGCATTTTTAATTATCCATTATGGATTTTTGTATACCATTATATAATATGGTATAACGCACATTAGTCCCAAGCATGTATCCAATTCTGGGAAACTATGGTATTATCCAGATCTTCAAAATAAATGGATTGTCGCAGAGTCCAATTGAAAACCTGCCATTGTCTAAAATCTTAATCGTCTGGATTCCTGATTATTATCGAATAAGGAAGACTGTGCCAGATCTGCGGAAATTTCCCGTACCGTCATCCATACCTTGCCAGGTTGTGTTGTCCTTAAAAGTAGCCCTGGCTTTCCAGATATAAGTTCCTGGGGGAGCAGGTTCGTCGAGAAAAGTTCCATTCCAGGATTCCTTGGGCGCACCACTGGTGGTAATGGAGCTTGATGACCAGATTAGGTTTCCTTTCATACTGAATATCTCAATCTGGTATGTCTTTAGATTATGCCCCGTTGGTTCAAACTTCCTGACTTCAGGTAGATCACTAGTAGGAGCAAATGCATTTGGAATATACAAGCCTTTGAAAATAAACTCATATTTCAGATAGGTAGTATCCGGGCAATCGTATTCATTAAAGGCAACCAGCATGATATTAAATACACCGTCATCTTCATACGCAACAACGGGTTCTGTATCATCAGATGTCATCCCATTATCAAAATCCCACTCATATGTTATGGCTCCTTCTGAATAATTAACACAAAAAATTTGACCTTGTTCTCCACGGTAATTGGTAATAATTCCAAAATCTGCTTTGGGATTATTATATACTTCAATATTTCTGGTTGTTGTATCCATGCAGCCCAAAATGTCAGTAATGATGAGTCTTGTCAGATAAACTCCGGAAGTATCATAAGTGTATGATGGGTTTTGAAGGATAGACGTGTCAGAATAACTCAGGGGATTCCCAAAATTCCAGAACCAGTGTGCTATCGCACCACCGGAAGTGTCTGATTCATCAGTAAAGAATACGGGATTTCCCATACAAGCATTTGAAAAATCAAAAGTTGCACGTGGGGGATTTACAATTTCTATGGTATCAATAAATGTGTTTTTACACCCTTGTATGTTCGTTGCTGTAAGCTGCGGGTAATAGATTCCGATCGATGGATATTCGTATGAGGCATTCTTCATTGTCGATGTATCCGTGAAACTGCCTGGATCTTTAAACTCCCAGAGCCAATCTGTTACCGGGATTCCATTTGTGTTTGTAGTATTTGTAAACACAGTTGTGTGATTGATACATGGAGCAACAAAAGTGAAATTGGCTGTTGGAGCTTGTCTGACCTGAACAGTACGGAAAGCAGTATCTGAAAAGCTGCTTCCTTGTGTCATTGCTGTGATGACGAGCCTTACAGTATAAGTGCCGGGATCAGTGTATTCATGACAGATGCTGTCCTGATACTGAGAATAGATACTTGTATTTCCATCTCCAAAGTCCCATTCCCACTGTGTTAGACCTCCTGAATTTCCATAAAAATGAGAAGTGTCGGTGAAACAAATCGGATCTTCAGTGCATAACGGATACTTTGTATAATAGAATCCTGCTGTTAAACAAGGTGCTTTAATGACAGGCTGAATAATAGAATCTGTGCAACCAAGTGCATTTGTTACTATAAGTTTAACATAGTAAATACTGTCAATTGGAGCATATAAGTGAGTCGGATTAGGAATAAAGGCGTAATTACTTGCACCGGAAGAAGGATCTCCAAAATCCCATGACCATGAGGTAACAAAAACACCTCCACCAATGGATTGATCAAAAAATCTTGTTGCCGAATTACATGAGGCAGTGTCTGCAATAAACCTTGGAATTGGAAGTGAATCAACGGTGACCTGATGTGTAACGCTTGAAACACAATTATGAATGTCTTTTGCATTAAGAACAACAAGGTATTTTCCAGGTGCAGTGAACATATGGCTCATGGTATCAAAAGGAGTGTTTATTACCGGAGTTCCATCACCAAAATTCCATGTCCAGGCTACAACAGAATCATTATCAGGGGTAAATGAAGGTGTAAATACAGTTCTCTGCCTGAAACAAACATCGTTGAATGAAAAATCAACCTGTAGGTTTTCAAAAACGCATACCGTATCAGTAATTGTATTCGTACATAAATTTTCATCAGTGATGGTAAGAGAAACCAAATAACAGGTATCGGTTAGCGAATAGGTGTAAACAGGATTTACCTCAGTTGAAAAATATCCATTATCAAGTTCCCATAACCAGCTTTGTATAGGACTTCCAGACCCCCCGCTAACAGATTCATCTGAGAAATAAATCGTTCCCGGAGGATTACATGATTGGTCATAAGAAAAAACAGCCTTTGGATTATCAAAAATTGTAACCCATTTACTGACCTCATCATTACATCCGTTATTATCTGTTACATTGAAATAAACGAAGTAACTTCCTGGTCCACTGAAAGTATGATAGGGGTTTTGTAAATTGGATGTGTCGTTCGGAGCGGTTCCTGGATCACCAAAGTTCCAGAACCATTGCGTAATCGGTGCAGATCCGGCAATAGACCGGTCGATAAACAGAGTTGAATCTTCTGCGCAGTTTTGCTGGAAAATATAATTTGCATCAGGTATATCATTTATCAAAACATTGAGTCCGTATGTCTGATCGCAACCGATAGTGTCAATTATGGTTATAGTGACATAGAAAGTTCCGGATGCGGTAAAGATATGCCAGGGATTTGGCAAAGACGACGTATCTGCAGTTCCTGATGCAGGGTCTCCAAAATCCCAGAAATATTCTGCCACTGCTCCTATATCTGTTGAATCGGGATCAACGTTAAAGAAAACGGTATCACCGTAACACTTGATTGTTGGGGAAGACAAGAACGCAACATTCGGAGAAGGGTGAATTACAATGGATTGAGATATTGTATCAATACATCCATTGGAACTGGTTACCTGTAAAGATACTGTGTAGGTTCCTGGATAATTATATATATGGTAAGGATTTTGAAGAGTAGATGTATTGTTGGCACCCGATGTTGGGTCTCCAAAATTCCAGTACCAGGCTTGAATATTGTATCCGAAACCATTTGATTGATCAATGAATTGAACAAGGTTATCTTCACATGGTGAACCCGTATGAGTGAAGTTTGCTTCAGGTCCTTGTCCGACAATAACTTCACTAACAGTCGAATCAATACAACCGGTAGAGTTTGTAACTGCAAGAGAAACAACATAAGAGCCTGCAATGTCATAAATGTGAGAGACATCTGGATTGTCAGGGAAAAGTATTAACGTGTCCGTACCATCTCCAAAATACCAGTGCCAGGTATTTATATATCCTGTTGGAGTGGTAGATAAATTATAAAAATCAATCCCGAACCCGGTACATGTAGGTGAAGAATAAGTAAAGGATGCATTGGGTTGCTCGTTCACGAAAATGATTCTTGTGGTATCTTTACTGCAACCCTTGTTATCCGTTGCAGTTAATGTAACCACAAAAGTTCCTGGAGTAAAGTATACATGTACTGGGTTTTGCTGTACGGATGTTCCTCCGTCCCCGAACTCCCAGTACCAGGAAATTATATTCGTTCCATTACCATAAAACTGCATTGGTTGGTTTACACAGGATGTATCGGAATCTGTTCCTATGGATACATCTGGTAATTCATTTATGTTAACGGGTTTCACGATAGTATCAGAGCAGCCATTTGAATTCTCAACTATTAGGATAACATCAAAAATACCAGAGGTGGTGAAAATATGAGTTGGATTTTGTAGCTGAGATGTATTGAAAATACCTGATGCGGGATCGTCAAACTCCCAATACCAGCTAATAATGTTTGTTCCCCCATTGGGTGAACTTAAATCATAAAAGTTAACCGGAGTTCCATCACAACCTATACTATTATTAAAATTGGCTATAGGGTTGGCAACAACGATAACTTGTCGTGAGGTGGAATTCTGGCAACTGTCGGAGTCTGTGACGGTGAGGGTTACTTGAAATGTTCCCTGGTTTGCATATAAATGGGAGACATTTGGGCTTTGTGGAAAATTGATGGTGGTCGAATTCCCATCACCAAAGTCCCAGTGCCACCTGACAATATAACCATTGGGTGAAGTCGAAAGATCTGTAAAAACAACAGAATCATTAAGACAGGCTGGTCCTGTATGTATAAAATTAGGTGAAGGCAAGGGATTGACCGTAACCTGAGTAGTTTCAACATTAGTGCATCCGTTGATGTCCACTACTGAAAGTGTGACATTAAAAGTGCCTGTTTGCAGGTAAGTATGATTAACGGTTTGTCCTGATGCAGAACCTCCATCACCGAAATTCCATTGCCATGAAGTAACAGAAGCGGAACTACTGCCAGTGAAATTGGTCATTTCGTTCAAACAAGTAGGATTGGGCGTCGCCGTTATAGTGACATCCGGAATATCTGCGACCGTAACCTGCTGAATAATTGTATCAGTGCAGCCTTTATTATCCACAACACTGAGGCTGACGTCAAAAGTACCCGTTAGTGGATACAGATGGACAGGGTTTTGCAGAGTAGAAAACTGCCCATCATCAAAGTCCCAGTACCAGCTCACAATAGGATTCCCAGCTGTTCCGTAAAAAAAAGTGGGTTCACCAAGACAGGATGGTTCGGGATTCCATGTAAAATAAACATTGGGTTCGTCTGGTGCAGTAACAGTTCTGCTTGTTTGATCAGTACAGGTAACTCCACTGGAATCTGCTGTTACAGTCAAAGATACAATATAAGTTGCTCCGGGATTGAAGGTATGAACAGGATTTTGAATCGTGGAAGTATTTCCATCCCCAAAATCCCAACTCCATTGTACAATGGTATAATTTGGAGCAGCGCTTGACTGATCGACGAATTGAACAGTTGCACATTGCTGAAATGTAAACGTAAAGTTTGCATTAGCACTGCATTGTGAATATGCCGGACCATTATTCCAAAAAGCCAAAAGAGTTATAAGCGGTAACAAAGCTTTGGTTCCGGATCTTTTTGCAAGTTGAATGCCAGTGAACATGTTTTTCCAATTAGTTAATTACAGGCCCAATTTATGAGAAAACCCAAAAATATAAAATTATTCAGCAAACCCTCATAATTATTACGACAATAAACTAAAAAAGTTTTCTTACTTATTGGAAGGGTCCGGTAAAGAATTTTTATGCTGATCTGATTTTCTATATCTGGTAAGAAAATCTCCGATTTGTCTCCCATCCAATTGCTTTGCAATAATTTTAAAGTTAGAGTCGGTAATATAAATCGTTGGAGTCTTATAAACATCATACAAGATATGATAGTCACGGGTTATGCTCCTTGTACCGTTAACGTTTATCCAATCAATATCATACTTTTGAATGTACTCTTTCCACTTATAAAAGGAAGTGTCAGTGTTGACAGAAAACACGCCGATATCGTAAATGTCATTTTGTAGTAGCTCCTTTAATGCGGAAATTTCCTTTTTACACTCACCACATGTTACAGTCCAGAATATGATGATGTTGAAATCATGCCTTAGCTCATATAGTGATCGGAAGTTTCCGCTGGTATCGACAAGGATTAGTTCCGGTGCAAAATTTCCAATTAAAAGAGGCTTGATCCTTTCCACCCTTTCTACCATATTCTTTTTCATACTTGGACTTACCCAGGAATATTCTTTATCCTTGAAATACTTGTCCACCATGTGAACGAATATTTGATCATATCCCATAATATTCGATTGCTCGTAGGTAGATGTGAACTCAAAAAGTAAAAACTTATAAAGGTTTTCATTATTGATTGATTTTCCCATAATCTTATCGATTTCGATGATTACAGAATCAGGATGTTTTGGGATGACCTGTTCAAAGTACCTGTTTAGTTTGTTATAAAACACCGGTGTACGTATAAGTCTGGGATCATCAAAATTGATGTTATCCCAGTAATGAGATTTATAATAATTATATGCTTTTACCCTGGAGTCTTCTTTGCTTTGTTTTATAGAATCGGGAATTTCTGGCTCTTTTAGTAAAAGGAAGATAGTTGAAAGTATATGTTCCGGGTGATCTTGGATGAATTGTTCCTTGTAATCCGTATTTTTTTTGTTTATTTGATTTATGTCTTCTTCAAGTTTTGCTTTAATTTCAATGCTATTCGTAGTTTTTAATAGTTCTTCTTTTTCTTTCATTTGCCGGAAGAGGGATGAGGAAATGGATTGATAATCAAAAAACAACTGATTGGCCTTGGAGTCCTTGATTTTTGCAAGACCAATATAATCAGAGGTATCCGTTAAAATTTGAAAATACTGATCTTCATTCAAACAGAACTCTATTATCTTGACTTTATTCTGATTTGCAATAAAATATACCCCTTCATCTAACAAAGAATCTTTTTCGAATACATATTGATTCCTGTTATCTAAGAAAGCGGTATCTTCAACTGTGAGCTTATCCGCGTAATAGCTTCCCAGGAAAAGAATAGAGTCGTTGAGTCCGTTGATTTCAAATGAAATATTATAGCCTTCCTGGGCTATTATTGATTTATGTGTAACTACCTGCAAGGTTAGAATCAGAAAATAAATGCAAAGTTTTTTCATTAGTTTCTCAGTAAATTAGGGATGTAAAAGTAGAAAATTTCTTACATTTGCATTCCGTTTTCGGGGTGCTAGCTCAGTTGGTTTAGAGCGCATGCTTGACAGGCATGAGGTCACTGGTTCGATCCCAGTGCATCCCACAAAAAAATCTAACCTTATATAGTTGATTTACAACTACTTCCTTCTTTCCTTTAAAAAAAATCAAAAAAAAGTTTTGATTTAAGGGTTACCTTTTGCATTCCTACCGTATAAATAACTGCAATAAGTCTACATCTTTTGGGAATAAGTTAAGTCTAAGTCGAACTTTTAAATTGTGAGTAAATGAAAACTTCAAAATTTTTTGAAGGTCAGGAGTATTCTTTTGCAGTACTCAACAACACTGAACTTAACATGGTCAGGGGGGGAATCAACGACAGCGATCCCACCAAGCTCATGCAAGAGGAGGATGACGATATCTGGTTGTAAGATATCCTCCGACAATTTTTTTATTTTGTTTTAGGCTGCGCCAACAGCTAAATTTCATAGTTTTGTAATATGAAGGTTCGTTTGTGCGCAAATTTATGCCTAACTGCTATTTTTTTGTCATTTTTTATGATGGCAAAAGGTATGCAGGCTACTAACCCTGAGGAAAAAACAGCGGAAGAGTATAACCGCCTTGGTAGAAGTGCTGCAGCAAAAGGGAACTTTGACGATGCCAGGATGTATTTCCTAAAGGCCGTTACAAGCGATTCATCATTTGCACCTGCATATAACAATCTGGGAATTTTTTTCCGGTTGCAGGGAAAGTATGATGAATCGCTTGATTATTTTAATCAGGCTGAGAAATTGTACCTTTCTTCTTCGAATTCTGAAGAATTATATATAGCAAGTGTTTATAATAATAAAGGGATTGTTTTTAAAGACAAGGGAGATTATTTCCAGGCGTTACGCTATTATAATAATGCATTAAATATTTTTTTATCCAGCCCTTCAGGCATGAAGAGTGCCGCTCAGGTTTACAATAATATTGGCATTATATATTTGATCCAGAGTGAATTCGGTAGAGCTTTGGAGATGTTCCTCAAAAGCATTGAGATTAAAGAGGATTATGAGCCGGAAGATCTTTCCGTTGCATTTGCAAATTGCGCTATGGCTTATGCCGGATTGAATGAATATAGTCTGGCGGAGGAGTATACAACGAAGTCTATTGACAATAAGATCAAGTATTTTGGCGAGCGCAATTATAAATTGGGTGAATCATATCTGAATCTTGCGCAACTAAAAATTCTTCAGGGGAAAGATGAGAGCGGCCTGGAGTACTTTGAGAAGGCTATACAGCTTTATGATGAAGTATTGGGTCCTCTTAGCACATTTCATTCAGGGGTTTACCAACCAAAGGGAAGTTATTATCTCGACAAGGGCCAATATCGAAAAGCACTTGAAATGTTTCAGCTTTCAATTATCTCTCTGGTGGAAAATTTCAAGGATACAAGCATTTTTGAAAATCCCGAAAAGGATAACCTGTTAATGCAGACAATGCTTCTGAGTGCATTGAGTTTTAAGGCTGAAGCATTATCCAGGATTTATTTCCAGGGTGGGAATAAAGATCGGCGATGGCTCATCGAGAGTATGGAAGTGTATGATATCCTGGCATACATGATAGAAAAGATGCGTGGAGGATATCTTGATGAAGAGAGTAAATTATTTATTACTCAAAATGCCCGGGATAGCTATAATGCTGCCCTCATTGTAAGTAATGAGTTATACACGCATACTGGGGAAAACGAATACAAAATGACAGCATTTGTAATGGCTGAAAAAGGCAAGGCTGCCGTTTTGTCTTCTGCTGTACTTGATTTACAAAACAAGCAAGTATATGGTATTCCGGAGAAATTGCAGCGTTTTGAAAAGAACATACTTATAGAAGCAGACTTTTATGATAAAAAGTTGTATGAGGAAAGACAAAAACGAGAACCTGATACTGGCAAGATAATACGTTGGCAGAGTAAGGCCCTGGAGTTAAGTAGACAATACGATAGTCTGATGACTTTCCTTCAGGATGAGTATCCCGATTACTATGAACTTAAATATGATAATAAAATAGCATCTGTAGAAGAGATTCAAAGCCAGATTGCCCGGAACGAAGCTATAATTGAATTTACTATGACAGATACGTTGCTTTATATGTTTGTTATAACCCGCAACGATTTTGATATTTTCCCTAAGAACATTGATTCACTCTTTTATAAGTCACTTGATAACGTAATTTCAAAACTGAAAGACAACAGGTTCGGAAATATTGGAATTGAAGAATATAATGACTTAAACGGTAATTTGCACAATTTATATGTACTATTGTTTTCAGATGTCGAGCCTGTAATAAAGAATAAAAGATTGATTATCATACCGGATAATCAATTGGGATATCTTCCTTTTGAAGTACTTTTAACCGCCGAGCCTGCTCCTGGTGAATTTGATTTTAAAAATTTACCGTATTTATTAAGAAGTCACCCGGTCAGTTATTCATATTCGGCAAATATGTTAATACAGCAAAAAAAGATTGAAAAAGGAAAAAGATTGAATTTGCTGGCGTTTGCTCCTACCTATGAAAATGTATCGGTAATTGATACCGGTAAGTTTATTGCCAGTCGTAATTATAAATACGATTTAGTCCCCCTGCGCTTTGTTAAAGAAGAGACCTCTGGCATCAGCAGTATAATAAAAGGTAAAGTATATCAGGATTATGAAGCAACCGAAGAAGCATTTTGGAAAGAAGCTTCACAATATGATGTCTTACATTTTGCGATGCATACTCTGATCAACGATGATAATCCAATGTACTCGCAGCTTGTTTTTACATTAAACAATGATACTGCTGAAAACAAAGATGGTTTATTGAATACTTATGAAATCTATAATGCGGATCTTAAAGCCAGGTTGGCAGTATTAAGTGCATGTAATACAGGATCTGGAAAGCTTCAGAAAGGTGAAGGTATAATGAGTTTGGCCAGAGGATTCTTTTATGCGGGGGTTCCAGGCATCGTAATGACACTTTGGGCAGTTGAGGATCAATCAGGATCGGAATTAATGAAACTATTTTATCAGCATTTATCGGATGGCTACGAGATTGATATTGCTCTGCAAAAGGCCAAACTTGAATATCTTGCAACTGCCGATATGCTTACAGCACATCCCTATCTCTGGAGCGGTTATGTCAATATAGGTTATAATGGATCCCTTTATCAAAAACAAAAGGCCCTGCCTTATCTGGCAGGGGCCCTGGGGTTGGTTATCATTCTGGTATCAGTCTTTTGGATTCTGCGCCAACGAAAAATTAAATCTTATTAAGTCTTGTTGCTTTCTTTTGGGATAAAGAAGGCGGAAACTGTGAGTACAGTTTCCGCTTCTGATTAAGTCATAAGTCTATTGTGAGGTTGAAAACCTTCCGAAAAAAAAATTAAACAACTTTGTTAATGAACTGGTCATAGGGAGTCAACTTTTGGGAGGTTGACTATATGGTTTGCAATAAATCAATATCAAAAAACAAAGAACTTTAGTAAGTAACTTCAAAATTCAATATCCGAGTCGTGATTAAAAAAATACAGGGAAAATGATCCTTACCGGGGTTTACCTGTTAATACTCTTTATGATATTCTTGGCTTTGTACTTATAAGCACTGTTGCTGTTGCTTATTTCCTTAAAGATATCATAAGCCTTGTCGTTTTCATTGAGCTTCAGATAGCAAAGGCCTGCATACCATTTGGCTTTATCCTGGTAGAGGTTTTGATTCTGATTAACAATGTTGTTGAAAGGCTTCAGAGCATTCCTGTATTTTCCTGTTTCAATACTGGATATTCCTGCATAAAACTGAACTGGAATGTTGTTAGGATCCTGATCAAGGATTTTATTAAACAATTCAAGAGCTGCAGTGTAATCCCGGGTCTCATATTTCTGGAACCCTTCGATCAGCATTTTGTCTTCAGACTGACCACGGATGAGCAAAGCAGCGTCCGGTTGATAATAAATCCTGAAAAGGTTTTCATTCGTTACCGGCTTATCGGCATTCATGAAATAAAGTGAAATGCTGCCAAACAGAAGGACAAGAAAGAAGGCAGCTGCCGCAATTCTGTGTAACTTGCTCCTGAACAGTGATCTGACAATGGTAGTCGACTCAGGACGTTGGGTGAACTGATAAATGTTATCGAGATTACTTCTTAAGTCGATAACATCAGTTTCATTCAACGCTTCGTCTATTTCCTGGTAAAGTCTGACCTCCTGGTCAAGTGCGGGATCGTTGCCCAGTAATTCATCGAAATTCCTGAGCTCGTCTTCAGTTAACTCATTGTTTATCTTGCGGTCGATGAGGGCGACAAGACTGTTTTCAATGTTTTTCATTTGCTCTAAGTTTTATAGTAGGGATCATTTTTAATGCGTTTGACTAAAATCTCCTTGCATTGATACTTTCTTTTTTTTGCATATTTCTCACTTGTGTATCCCATGATTTTTGCTATCTCCTTCAGGGATACCTTTTCCATAAATAAGCGCAGGACTTGCTGACAATCTTTACTCAGACTTAGATAATGATTCTGATACATTTTAAATCTATCCTCAATCGGACTTGAAACGCTCTCCCCTGTTTCAATGTCGACAGATTCAAAATCTTCGGTATATCTTATCTTGTCCTGTTCTATCTTTCGCCTTTCCAGTTCTTTAAGCCATAAATTTTTGCTGATGGAAAAAATGTATGTTTTAAAGGAACAAGAAATAGCAAAATTCTTTTCGTTTTTAAGTCTCCTATAGATGACAATAATAGACTCCTGAAAGATGTCTTTTGCGTCATCCTCTGCTCCACTGTTTAGGATAATAAAGTTTTTGATTGCCGGATAAAACTTCTTGTAGATGTACTCTAATGTATCCGTATCGTTTAATCGTATGCCTTCAAGCAACGATTCCTCAATGTAATGCATCTCCTTATCCTTTTATTAGTTCCAAAATTTTCAAAAGGTAACCCTTCGTCTTGAATTTTTTTTTCATTTTTTTTCATTTTTTTTTCATAATTCGCATGATTCAGGGTAAACCTGTTTACTTAAACGGCAATAAAAAAAATAAGTTTTGTTTTAAAACGGGATTTTTGGGGAAATAATCTTGAATTTGAGTCCTCTTACTGGGGTATATAGCATCAAATAGGGAACTAATAAGAAAAAGTCCCTATGAAAAAATTAAGCATCTTTATGATTAGTTCCTTTTTGGTTATAATGGTAACCTTAGCGGGAGCATTTTTTTCAAAAAAAAATAAAAATAATCCTGGTAAAACCCTGCGTATTGGATTCTACAATGTTGAAAACCTTTTTGATCCTTACGACGACCCTAAAACGAATGATGACCAATTTACTCCATCCAACATTAAAGGCTGGTCGAATGAACGCTATCAACGAAAGTGTTTACTATTGTCGAAAACCATAATAGCAATGGGAATAAAGGGGCCTCCTGATTTTCTCGGCCTGGCCGAAATTGAAAATAAAAAAGTATTGACGGATTTGATTTATTCCACACCTTTATTGAATTGGGATATGGATATTATCCATGAGGATTCTCCAGATGAAAGAGGAATAGATGTTGCTGCCGTTTATAACAGGAATTTCTTGTCAGTAATTAACTATGGTTATTCAAAAGTAAGATTCAGATCCGATAAGCGACCTACCCGGAAAATCCTGTGTGCATGCCTGAAGACCAATAATAATGATACAATCTACATTTTGGTAAATCATTGGCCTTCACGTTTTGGAGGTCAACTTGAATCAGAAGATGGGAGGATTGATGCTTCAAATACATTGATTAATATTCTGGATTCTTTGAACTCACTAAAAGCAAATCCCCATATTATTATCATGGGTGATTTCAATGACAATCCTTCCGACAGAAGTATTCTAATGCTTACAGAGAAAAAATTCACTACCCTATATGGAAGAAAAACCTTCATTGTGAATCTGTCGGAGAGTATTGATTACTCAGGAACTCTGAAGTTCAATGCTGTGTGGTTTACTTTTGACCAAATTTTGATAAGTGATAATTTATTGCCCAATCCAGGAAAAAGTTGTTATATTGCATATGTAAATGCCAGGGTTTTTCATCCGGATTTTTTGTTATGCCAAGATGAAAATTATACTGGATTAAAGCCTTTTCGGACTTTTAGCGGAAGCAGGTATTTGGGAGGATTTAGTGACCACCTTCCGATATGCATAGATGTGGTTTTGGTGGACAGATGATAAATATCTCATAACAATGCAGTCCTGAATGTAAGGGAAACCTGAGATACCAGAGAAACGATGGTAATAAAAAAAAGAAAAAGCAGTTTCAAAGCATTTGGTTTCGTGATATTATGTGCAGGTTTGTTATCATCCTGGTTGTTTTTGATCCTTTTTAATGTTTTTATTCGTGAAGTTGTACTGCATCGCATTGTCAGTGAATTTGTCTTTGTAGAATCTTCCGGCAAATATTTTCTGGAAATCAGTGATATTGATTTTAATTTGTATTCACAGACCTTTGATATCGATAATGCTTATTTAATCCGAACAGTATCGTCACCACAGGAAAATGAGAGAAATGCCGGGTTGTTAAGGATTGGTGCAGGGAATGTGCAATTGTCAGGTTTTCGTCCTTTTCATTTTCTTTTTCTTCACAAGCTTATTTTCAGGAAGTTTATCATCGACAATCCTATTGTTGATATTATCGTACCTAAAAACAAAGCATCCGATACCATACATGTTGACCGTGGATATTCAGGACGGGGGCGTTTGTTTCCTGATGTGATTTTTAAGGAGTTGGAAATTAATCATGGACAAGCTAAGATCTACAGCAACCCGGGAGATACTTTATGCATTCACGATTTTAGTTTGACAGGAGAAGAAATTGTTTTTCATGAATACTTACTAAATGATGATATTTCCCCACTGGAATTTCAAAATATTGAGTTTTGCTTTAATGACATTGAGTTACATTCATTGGGCGTTTGGAATGATTTTAAAGTTAAATCCCTTAGTTACAATTCAGAATCATCTGATCTCAGAATTCTGGAAATCCAGGCTTTACAAAATTCGGGGGAATGTGAGAAATCACTGCATATTCCAGAGATATTACTGGAAAATATGAGTTTCAAAACTATATTATCTGGAATACATCTAAATAAAATTTCTGTAAATAATGCATTTTTATGCTATAGCATTCCTTTTCCTGATAAAACGGATACCGATCATAAAGACAAAAAAGCGATAATTCACTCATCAAATGATTTTCCTGTCAGTACTGACTCATTATTGATCAGGGATTTATATTTGCATTTGACAACGAATGAAGGTGCCATAGTCCAGGTAAATCAACTGGATTTAAAATCGGGCTCCATTGATTTGAGTTCAGTTTTTCACCATAAAAGATGGGCCTCTGATTCCGGAATGTGCGTGATGGCAGAGTCTGTTGAAATATGCTTTCCGGAATATAATCGATTTAATGCCGGGTATATTGGCTATTATGGATCAAAGCAATTGCTGGTCATGTCTGATGGTAAATTATCTTCAGGTTTAGAATCCGGATTTATTTCAGGAAAAGATGCCATAAACGTTGAAATACCCTACCTAAGGCTCAGAGGTTTGTCTGTGAAAGCTTTACAAAGTAATCCTGTTCTTTTGGATACCCTGCTTATTGAAAAAATGTTATTTAAACTTAACGGTAAACTTGCGAGTCAAAATGAGGCTGAATTGTCGGGGAGTAATCCTGCTAAAATAGGTATTCCAAAATCTGTTGAGATCAAACATGTGGAGATATCGGATGGAGAATTCGGGGTTTCGTTGTCAAAGAAAAATGGACAACAAGGTTCTTATAAGGCAAAATTCGGATATTCGTTATTGATGGGTCATTTGAATACAGAAGGATTCGGGCGGGATGCTGAAGGATCTGATTTTCCTGCCGAAAGGATAAACCTTAAGCTCAATGGAATAATTTTTAAAAATGGCAACGATGTTAATGCAAATATTCGTTCCGTGGAATTTAATTCTGAAGGAGGAAGGGTTACCGTTCAACATCCGGTCATAACCTTTTCGGATTCTGATAATGATAAAATGATAGAAGCAGGGGAAGTGCGAGTTTATGATCTGCCTTGGAGGTATTTCTTTCTGGTAGATCGAAATAGCAGAAATGGGCATATGAAATTGGCAGAACACGGTGTCAATGGTGTAATTGATATTCTGGAACCCTCATCCATAACTTTTAAAGATATTAACTATATCAGCGAATCCGGACAAGAAGAAATCTCGGTTAAAACCCTGAATATTTATGGGAAAGATTCGATAAATGCTTCAAAAATCTTCTTTATCCGGGGAGGGGATATGTTTAATGTTTCGGATACTACAATTTCTTTCACTTCTCAACGGCTCTTTCTAGGCCAATGGCAGTTTTTTGAATTCGATTCGTCATTGATAATAAGGGAGTTATGTGTGTATGGCCCGGATGTCACTTTGTGGAAATCTTCGTCAATTAAAAAACACGGAAATGTCAATTTGCCTCTGAATGTTTTCTCCCTTGATACACTATATATAATTGATGGTAAATTCCGGTATTATAACTCAACTAGCCAGGTTGAGAATCAGGCTCTTGCGGAGGGGCAGATAAATTTTCGTGGAAATGATATAAAAATAATAAAGCCATTTGTAAGAGGCAAGTTTCCGGAGTTTACCGGTGAATACTTGTTTTCAATCGGAAATTTTAGGGGAGGTCATCACACAAGCAGATGGGCAATTGGTGAGACAGATTATAATTCCGGGGAGGAATCTTTAAATTTCACTGATATCTCATACTTTAATCGGGAAAGTAAAGATTTTCCTATCGTAGTTGATGAAGTCATTGTGGATGAAGTTTTACTTAAGGGGGTTAATCCTTTACAGATTATAAATTCCTCAGACATATCTGTCAGGGATATCTTTGTAAAAAATCCCAACCTAAGGATTAGTTATTTCCCTGATTCTTCTTCGCATGAAAGCAAGAAATTCAGTGAAGGAGAAAGCTTCAGGGGAATTCAGATTGATAACTTTCAGATATCCGGAGGGAGTATAGTTTTTAACCAGTTTACAGATACAGGAATGATTCAGCGGATGGATGTAAAGGAGTTTGCGTTAGGATTTAGGGGATTTCAGTACAATCCTGGGTCTGAAGGTTATTTTGGACACAAAATGAGCATTACAGATGGTAGTTTCAGGATTCCTGCATTCTCTTTGGCCACACAAGGGGGGATGTATAATATTGGTTTCGAGAAATGTGAGTTAAAGTCTTTTCAAGATACCCTGACAATAGATTCATTTTATTTACATCCGAATTATTCAAAATACTCATTTGCTAAAGTTTTGGGATACCAGACCGACCGGATGAATATTTCTGTTTCAAGGATTGAATTGCTTGGGGTTGACTATTTTTCTATATTCTCAGGAGAGGTTTATATAAATAAAATTCTTATCAAGGATCCGGCAATCGAAGGATTTCGCGATAAAAGTATTCCATTTCCCGAAACCCAAAGGAGGAAACTTCCGGTAAGTATGCTCAACAGTATTACTATTCCCCTTAGAATCGACTCGGTTCGATTAATTGACGGGAAAATAAGGTATTACGAGCACGTGGAAGGATCTAAATATCCCGGGGAGGTATACTTTTCCCGGATAAACGGAACAATTGAAAATGTGGTAAACAGAGGCATGATCGAAGCGAATGATTCTATGATGAAAGCATTGATCACAGGCAGATTGATGGGGGAGGGCATTCTGAATGCAGAGATATTATTCCCGCTGCATGCTGAAAACGACACTTTCCAATTATCAGCCTCACTGGGAAATATGGATCTGACTTCTTTTTCAGAAATGACCAGGAATTTGTTCGGGGTAGAAATTAAAAAGGGTTGGGGTAGTGCTAGAACACTTAAACTGAACGGGAATAATGATTATTCAACCGGAGAGTTGTTGTTTCCGTATGAAAAGTTAAGGATTTCATTGTACAACAGGGAAAAAGGGAAAAAGCGAGGTGTGAGCTCAGAGTTGCTTGCTTTTTTGGCCAACGAACTTGTTCTGAAATCAAATAATCCCCGTCTTTTACGGAATTTAAAGACAGGAACTATTTATGCCAAAAGGGATTACCGGAAGTCATATTTTAACTTTGTATGGAAATCAACCCTTTGTGGTATTGAATCAACCTTGGGTTTTTCAAATAAAGATTTAAGGGAATATCAAAAATCTATAAAAAAAATGCAGGATAAAAAGCGCACAGGTATATCCGGAAAAATAGAACCTTAATCCTTTCAGGTATTATTGTTTTTGTTGTTATGTAAACCACATTCCTTCATATCCGGGTTTTCCCACCACCACCTTCCCGCTCTAAGGTCTTCTCCAGATTTGATGGCTCGAGTACAGGGCTGGCAACCTATGGAAGGAAATCCTTGGTCATGCAGTTTGTTATATGGTATACTATTGTTTTTTATATAATCCCATACATCGTTTTCCGACCAGTTTATAAGGGGATTAACTTTTATTATTTTGTTGTTTTCATCCCACTCTACAAGGTGATTGTCTTTTCTTGTGACAGACTGATCACTTCTTAATCCTGTAATCCAGATGTCGGTATTTTGAAGAGCCCGTCTCAGGGGTTCGATCTTTCTGATATTACAACAAAGTTTCCGGTTTTCTATACTACGGTAGAACAGGTTAATGCCATGTTCATTGACCATTTTCTCGGTTTTTTGTGTATCGGGGTAATATATTTCTATGAGAATATGGTATCGGTTTCTGGTTTTTTCTATAAGTTCATAAGTTTCAGGGAACAATCGACCTGTATCGAGGGTAAAAATTCTGATATCAAGTTTATAATGAGAGATCATTTGTGTGATTACCTGGTCTTCGGCTCCCATACTTGTTGAAAAGGCTGTTTTACCATGATATTTATCATTGAAGAAGAGCAGAACCTCATGGGCTGAAAAATTCTGAAGCAGATTGTTATAATCGTTTATTAGTTCCAATCTTTCCTGGGTTCCCATTACTTAATAATCATAAATTTGGATGCTAAAATACATCATTTTAATTAAACCTGATAATTCGGCAATAATGAAGTATCATTTTATCGCAATAGGGGGCAGTGTTATGCATAATCTGGCAATAGCACTGAAAAACAAGGGGAACCAGGTAAGCGGTTCTGATGATGAAATATTTGAGCCTTCGCTGGGTAGGTTAAAGGAATCAGGATTGTTACCAGATGCTGCCGGTTGGAATAAAGAAAGGATTAAAGGGGATCTCGATGCAATAATATTAGGTATGCACGCCAAGGCTGACAATCCTGAGCTCATCGAGGCAAGGAGGCTTGGAATTCCTGTATATTCTTTTCCTGAATTTCTTTATGAACAAACCAGGAATAAGACCAGAGTGGTTATATCGGGTAGTCATGGTAAGACAACCATCACATCCATGGTTATGCATGTGTTAAAGCAGGAGGGGATATTATTTGATTATCTGGTAGGAGCAAAACTGGAAGGATTTGACGTTATGGTAGGCATGAATGAAAAAGCTAACATAGCGGTATTCGAAGGGGATGAATATCTGACATCCCCCCTGGATCCCCGGCCAAAGTTCCATCTCTATCATCCTGACATTGCTCTGGTAACCGGGATTGCCTGGGATCATTACAATGTATTTCCAACCTTTGAGAATTACCTCGAACAGTTTATGATATTTGTACGTAGTATAGAGAAAGGAGGTATATATATATATTATGAGGGTGATAAAAATGCGATTGATTTGCTTCCTTTCTTACCCGTTGGTGTAACTGCCGTACCTTACCGGGAAGTTCCGTTTGATATTCAGAATGGGGATTATTTTCTGGTATACGATCAAAAAAGGTACCCTTTAGATTTATTTGGACTTCATAATATTCAAAACATTGCCGGGGCCTGGAAAATCTGCGGTCAATTAGGGGTTTCGGATGAAGCTTTTCTGAATGCCATAGCTACATTCCGGGGTGCATCCAGGAGGCTGGAAAAAGTATATGAAAGCAAGGAGTCCACTGTTTACTGGGATTTTGCTCATGCTCCTTCAAAAGTCCGGGCAACTGTTGAGGCAGTCAGACAGAAATATCCTGAGAGAAGATTGGTTGCTTGTCTGGAGTTACACACATACAGCAGTTTAAGTAAAGATTTTTTAACGAATTACGGGAGTTCCATGCATGGGGCAGATATTGCTGCCGTTTATTTTAATCCTCATGCAATTGCTTTAAAAGGGCTAAAAATGCTTGATTTTGAAGATGTTCGCCAGGCCTTTGCTCATTCAGATCTGCATGTATTCAATGATTCAAAGGTAATGCAGCAATTTCTAAAGGGATTGTCATGGACGGGGACGAATCTATTAATGATGAGTTCGGGTGATTTTGATGGGATAAAGGTTCGTGATTTTTCAGCCTCATTGTTAAAAGGAAAATAAAAGGCCTGTCACCAAGGGCAACAGGCCGGAGAAAATATTGTAGATTAACGGTTTATCCATTCATAGAAATCAGGAATTCTTCATTTGATTGGGTAAACCTCATTTTATCTTTCAGGAATTCCATAGCTTCGAGTGGATTCATATCAGCAAGGTGGTTGCGGAGTACCCAGATTCTTTGAAGGGTTTCCTTATCCAGGAGAAGGTCGTCACGCCGGGTACTTGATGCAATAATGTCGATGGCGGGGAAAATTCGTTTGTTCGATAGCTTGCGGTCGAGTTGAAGTTCCATATTTCCAGTTCCTTTAAATTCTTCGAAGATCACTTCGTCCATCTTGGAACCGGTGTCGATGAGTGCGGTTGCAATAATCGTAAGGGAGCCGCCATTTTCAATTTTTCGGGCTGCGCCAAAAAATCTTTTTGGTTTTTGAAGGGCATTAGCCTCAACGCCTCCTGATAATACCTTGCCTGATGCCGGGCTTACGGTGTTATATGCTCTGGCCAGGCGGGTGATGGAGTCGAGAAGAATGACAACATCATGTCCGCATTCGGTCATGCGTTTTGCTTTTTCAAGTACAATATTTGCAATTTTTACATGCCTTTCTGCAGGTTCATCGAATGTGGAAGAAATAACTTCAGCCTGCACCGATCTTTCCATATCTGTTACCTCTTCAGGCCTTTCATCGATCAGGAGCACAATAAGATAGGCTTCCGGGTGATTGAAAGCGATGGAGTTGGCAACAGCCTTTAGAAGCATAG
>Ga0180009_10000872_pt1 | contig 38576 bp, 34 predicted proteins | sample OS_PC_MetaG_FD_123537 | JGI IMG/M metagenome (GOLD analysis project Ga0180009, IMG submission 123537) | Groundwater microbial communities from the Aspo Hard Rock Laboratory (HRL) deep subsurface site, Sweden - OS_PC_MetaG | ecosystem: Environmental > Aquatic > Deep subsurface > Groundwater... | reverse complement strand
TTTAAGTATCATTTTGCCTGAGGTGATTAAATAAAAATACACTTATTCCGGTTTAATTAACCTAAAATTATAATGCTTTCACCTATAATCCATCTACTCTCAAACTTGATGGGGAATTCTGGATGAAGGGAAACTGATGATGCACACCTCTTGTCACCTAAATGAAGCAAAATCGTTTGTCAGCAGACCCTACTTATTCGAACACATCCCGATCAGCGGAACTCGGGCTGAAACACAAATTCATAATCATATAAGATGATGTCCTTTCCGTTGAGTTCGACGTAGGCCCCCTTCTGGTCGAATCCCTGAAACTGGCCGTCACTCCCGCCGCTGGCCAGCCAGAATGTATTATTTTGCGTGTCAACCTTATAGTGGAACTTGTACCCCCACGCATCCATGAGCTGTGCCTCCTCGATGAATGTTGGCACTAAATCAGCCAATTTTGCGGGCGGCTTCATGTAATCCATGATATACACTTGTATGGCGACATTGGCAAAGTTGAGGCCGTTCAGAGTTTTCCTGTATTTTCCCACAAGGAGCAGATCCTGCGGGTCCTGATTCTCTATCTCTTCTCCTCCCTCGGTCTTTTCTTCCTCCTCGGAACCGATAGGCGGCTCTTTGCTGTCCTTTTCGGCAGTCAGTTCATCCAGCTCCATCAAGGCCAGGTTATACTGGACGGTCCCTTCGGCCTCTTCGATGATCCTCTCCAGCAGGGCCTTTCCCGCCGCCTTGTCTCCAAGTCTGATCAGCGCCCGGGCCTTAGTGAAGATTAGGGGATAACGCTCGGGATTATTCTCTAAAATCTTGTCCGCATAATAGAGGGCCTGGCCCCAATCGTCCACATCCGTGGCGAAGACACAGAGCTTGTCATATGCTTCATAGACCCGATATTCATCATCCGGATATTTATACACATAACTTTCGAGCGCTTTTCCTGCCTCTTGATTGTCTTCCAACATGAGAAAGAGGGTGTGAATGTTCCAGTGAGCTATCTGGACAGCTTCTGCATCCGGGGCCTTGAGCAAGATCTCCCGGACATGTTCCAAAATCTTATCGTAGTCCGGAGAGTCAAATCCCTCCGTATTAGACAAATTTTCTATCTTCTTCACGAGATCTTGGGCGATTATTTTCTGTTCAGCAAGGGGTGTTTCAGTCTTTGCAAAATACAGACCTTCCGGATCCTGTTTCATAATCTCGATACGCTCTTGGATCTTCCGTTCCTGTTCGGCCTTGTTTTTTGTGATCAATTCCGTCTGCCCCAACAGGCAGGCGACGCAGATCAGGATGCCGATTGGGAGATACAGTTGTGTTTTCCTGGCCATAACTCCTCCTAGATTTTCGTTGCGATCAAATAACACCATCGGATGGATCACTTCTTAGACACATGCATCACTCTCCAGCATGTCAGATTCCCATTATTATCTCCATGAATATCCTTATAAAGGTCTTTTCTTTAACTTCAAATATTCCACTATTCCCATAAGTGCCGGCGTATTCTCCATGTGAGCCGGCGGTTCCTTCTACATGCCTAAAACGGTATTTGCCGGGCTGCAGGGCAAGAGCCTTAGTCTGCGTAGTGTTTTTTCCAAGCTTTTTCTCAGAGAGAGTTTCATTGTTGGCACCTAAAGTTTGCAGTGTCAGGTTCAAGGGTGCATTACTGGCCGTTAAACTCAGTTCCGGATTTCTGTAACCCCAGGAGAATGTAAGAAGCTGAACCTCTCCTATCCCGGCTTGTGGAACCTTAAGTTGATTAATTTTTTCTCGCACATCCTCATTTTCGATTGCAATCTTTTTAAGATCAGCAGCCGAATGTCTGGCCAAATAAAGTAAAGCTTGCTCTACACAGACATCATCCCAGAGATGTATATTCCTTTGCCAAGATTTCACTACATCATTTGATGTGAGAGAGGAACCGGTTTTTCGTGCAAAAAACAAAGCGCTTGCAACCAGCCATGAATCAGGACTTTCAATGAAGTCCTCTTCTTCTGTCCGGCTTTCTGCGTTATCAAGAATAACCCGCAGGTAAAAGAATCTTTCCGGAGGTAAATCACCAAATGAAATATAAACGGACTTTAATTTGTCCGCTTTTAAAAGCAGGGCCTGGTAATACTGATTATAAGCGTCCATAGCAGATTTCGATTCTGAACTATCAATGAGAACTTGCAGTAGTGAACGTTTTTTTTTGTCCAGTGTTTGATAAAAAGCATCAACAGGGATCTCTGCTTCATACACCTTGGGAATGGTTGCCAGGGCTGCTGCCGGTTTTCCAGCTTTTTCCAGCGCAAGAACTTGGTCATAATACTTTGCGTACAAGGGAGACTGAGCTGAATCTTTGGATTGAGCCAGTGCCTGTGGAGATTGACTACTGCTGTAAAGACAAACTGATAAGATACAGGCAGAAACAATGATACAAAGCTTACAAAACCATTTTTCAGTACAGGAAAGCTTATTATCATTCATAATCCTCTCCAGATTAAACAGTATAGGAAAATGGTTTTTTCTGAAATCCTCACTTTTTGATCCTCTTGTCCAGTTCCTCTATATTGTACTTGTTCCACTTTTGTCCGGCCGGCCACAGCTCGATGTCCTGCACGAACTTTTCCCCCGACTTGAGGGGAAATCTCACCCGGTATCCGGTCTTTTGCCACAAATCGGTGGACACGGTACCGGTCTGCTTGTAGCAGAGGATTGTATAGATGCCTTCGGGCAAACTACCAAGCTCAATTCCGGTAAACCCGTAATGTCCTTCCTCGTTTTGTCCTGCCTGGTTTTTTTTCGTTTTACTCTCCGTATCCAGATGCCGCCCATCCTCCCGGTTCAATGAAATACGAACGCCGCTGACGTATTCCAATCCTGTTTTTTTCATGACATAAACCCGGCCGGAAAGAAGTTCTTCGGATGAGGTGCTCCATGGTTTTACGGAGGGAGGCTTCTGCTCTCCGGGAATCACCCGAACTGGCAGGGAGGCCCTAGTCGATTTAGTCACCACCTTTTTATAAAAGTCGTCGTACCCTTGATACTCATAGAAAGCTATAAACCAGCCGTATCCGGGCTTTTCCGCGTGGAAATCATTTCCCTCGAAATGTCCGATGTCTTCGGACTCATCCGAGATAGCCCACCAGGAGGGGACGTCTTCCCCTGTTGCAATAGTATATACCCCCTTCGTTGTTACAGTACCGACCTTGTAGATCGCCAGCCCGGGCCAGAATCGCCTTATCCACTGGGGGGGTGGAACAGGCGTATGAACATCGACCGGTGGGGTCTGTATCGAGTTCGGTTCGGGCGGCAATGCCGGCAATTTCTGCACCTGGGGCGCCGTTCCCGACCCTCCTACCTTCGTTCCCGTCTGCCCGCCGGTCCCGGTCGTGGGCGTGACGTCTTTCGGGTCTTTTTTGTCCTGGATCGTTTTCGGGTCCTCTGTCCCGGGTTTGTTCTGAGTGCCTCCAGGTGTGAACATCCCAGAGCCGCAGTCTATTTCCTTCAGGTGGTTCCAGCTGTAGTCGTAACAGGTCCCCCCGGCTCGCAGGGTCGCCCCAAAATCACCTGCTTTCATGATACTGACGCGGGTGTCGAATCCGCGTACGTTGCCTTTGCCGCCGGTATTGTGGTTAAGCGTGACGACCGTCCAGCTCTTGTTGTCCTTGGTGTAGATCACCACGGGCCCGGCCCCTGTTCCCTCTCCCCGGTAGCTCTTTATTCCCGTATCGACAACAACCCAATCAGTCCCCCAGGTCGGTCTTCCGGCCCCCTGCACTTTCAGAGTACCATTCACAAAGCTAACAGGCCATACAACTGAGGTTCCCTCCCACCGGAAGTCAGAGGGATTGTCGTCCAGCATTTGTTTGGGCGGGATCCCCGCTACGGCCTCGATCCTGTTTTCACATGCTTCTGCTAAAGCCACGAACTGTCCCCTGCTGATGGGGTCAGTCTGCTGGGTCAGCCCATCCACCGGCGGCCGGTGCATCTCCACAAGGTAGTTGCCCACCTGCGCGATGAGCTGCTTGTTGCATCCGGCTTTTTCTTCTACATAGAGTTGTTTGTTTCCGATAGGCAAATCAGTCTGATTATATTGACCGGTCCCAAGCATGCCATGCTTCCATTTATAGTATCCGTCAGCTCTCTCATTCCAGACAGAGATGTTCAATTCGATCCTGTTCATTCGCTCGGAACCTTGCATAATCCATTGATGAACTTCACAGGCCTTGTTCATGTTGGCAAAGTCATCAAGATGCAATCCGCTAGGCAGCTCACCGGGCGTGAGTTGCAGCTCGCCATTGGCTCCATCACGTTTAGGCAGTCCATATTCACAGTCATATTCAGGACCTGTTCCTGTTGGCTCATCCGGCTTTTTATCTTGCGCTTGCTTCTTCTGTGTGTTTGTCTGAGTGCTGTCGGGTTCGTCGGGTTCCGTTACTTTTCCAATCTCAAGTTTATCCTTTTCTTCTTTCATATCTTGAGCTTTTAAGATAGCCTCATATTTATCTTTCGCCTCCTTATAAGCTTTATAAGCTGCTTGAACTGCAGGTGTATCTCCTTCGCCCTGGGCCATGAGCTTGGTTAACTTGTTGTAGGCACTGATATATTGCTGATAGGCCTCCTTGGTGTCTGCTTCGGGTTCAGGGCTCACACTATCTTCATCTATGATGACATCACCACCTAGATCGCCTTTAGGCTCTTGTAAGCCACCGGAGCCCGACAGCACCAAAACTGGTCGTTTATCAATTTCTTCAAACTCCCTTGACCTAAAACCATATTGCGATTCAGATTTCCCTAAATAATTTTCTACCACTTTAATTGCCATGCCGTGATTGGGGACACCAGTCAGCCAAGCTTTAATCAACGAAGTAACGTCCACCTCAACCCATTTGTTTACTCCTTGCCCCGGATTAAAGTATACCACCGGATACCGATCAACGCTGGGTTGGTTATCCCAGCTAATTTCACCATATGAAGCAGTTTTTTCGGTCTGCCCCGAATGGTAGGTGCCACTTCCTTCCTGCCATGGGCTCATAACCCGATAAACACCAATATCAACCGCATTGCCTCCTCCGGTATGGATGTGATAAAGTTTTAGCGTTGCTTTATTTACACTGTTGGGGTCGATACCTGCCAGATCAAACTTAAGGAAGGTCCTTTTTTCTCCACCTGTGGGATTCCAACCTGCCCCGAGGTTTTCGTACTTTCCCCAGTTAGCCAAATTCCAGTTTCGATAAGAATAGGCGTAAACATGGGAATCGGAGTTGGGTGCAATTCGGACGATATCGCCATCCTGTCTGTCATCTATGTTATTTATTGTTCCGGGTTCATCGTCAATTTCCCATCCGGCTTTTGCTGACGTGTTGATAGCAGGATCGATGATAGCAATATTTTGATTACAGTTGTTGTCCATAGTCGCTTGCATACCAGCATTCACTATTACCGAATTTATTACGCCTTTAGTACATTCCATGCGCACGGTGCCCTCAAAAACTGACACAGTGGTCTTGCTTGTATTTGGATCATAGGCAGTCTCAAACTCGGTTCCTTCACAACCAGTTATCCAATTACTAGTTACAATCTTAAATCCCTGATGATCTCTCCCGTTGCCTTTAAATAATAATTTGCCGAAAAAGTTAAAAATTCCTCCTTGTTTAATTTTCTGTTTTAGTTCCAATCTGATTTTAGTATTCGCTTTCAACATAACAAGGGGGGCGTCTGGGTAGCAGTTCAAAATAATTTTCACCATTACACCGTGAGTAATCAGTACATCACCAAAATGAATATAATCCCCTTTTTTAAGTATCTTACCTGTGGTTTCGTTTACTATTGTTCCAGCCTTCGATCCCATAATGGACATGATATATCCCGCTTCTACTGGAGGAAGGTCATTAACATCATCCTTAACAACTTTGCCCGGTGTGCTCATAGCAGGATTGAGTTTACTTAGAATAGGCTGCCAGAGATCATCAGGAAATGGCCGTGCTGCATCATAGGATTGTACCCACCCATCCTTACCTCTATCCTCGCGAGGCGTGAAATCTGTGAGATCTCGCATATTAACTCCAACTATCATAATATACTGATTGTGAGTAACAACCTTCTCTCTCATTTCTAATGTCAGCACTCGCCCTTTAGTTCGCTTATAAATATCTGTCTTTATTTTGTTCCGTCCAGTACCTGTGACAGTAGATTCAATTTGATAGATTCCAAAATAATGCTTTTCCCTTTTCTCTTGGTTATCCGGATCAAATTCAACATCGATAAAGTTACCCGAAAGACCGATGCCCGAATGAGAACCGGGTTCATATCCAGCACCAGAGCCGGGACTAGTACGATCGGGCATTTCTTGGTAATGCCTCTGATTGCTGGCTTCCGCCGCCTTTTTATATTTATCTGAAAAAGAATCCCGACCATCTTTAAAGATATAGGCCACAATATCTCTTAATTCAGCTGGAGAATGATTATTAGATTTCAGGAGTACATATAATACGCTATTCGTACCTATAGTACGATCATTAAAATTAGGTCCCCCCTTTATGGGCTGAATCCAAGTTTTACTATCTACTATTGTAAGGTTATTATTTGGATCCATTTCTCTGATCGCAGCCATGGCCCCAAAATTAGCCCCCCCTGTTATCCATGAATTCTCTAAACCCCTCAAGTTCTCAAACATATCCAATTTAGATAAGTACTCGGGATCTAAAGGCTTTTGAGCAATGGCAATGCTGCAAAAGAGTAGCATAGCTAAAAAGCTTGTAAGAATAATTTTGGGAATAAACGTTTGCTTATTTCTGTATAACATTTTTACTCTGTTCATTTGATGCCCCTCCCTGTTAAGATTCGTATCAATTTTGACATTATAGGAAAATCAATTTTCCCCATGATGGGATTTTAAGGAACTTTTATTGAAATTGCAATAAACGATAGTACTTTTATTATTAGTAGTTTTGAGTAGATCCAATTCAACCATACGAACAATATTTTTGGATTGAGATGTTAATTCATGAAAATGAAACGGGCAGAACGCAGCCACTATGCCTTGTGCGCACAGCAAAAATGCAAAAAGTCTTTCAAGAAAAATCACCATACCTACTTTTCTGTAGGTCAGATTCCTGCTTTTATTTCCATGAATATCCGCATAAAAGTTTTTTCTTCAACTTCAAATATTGCACTTTCCCCATAAGTACCGGCGTAAACTCCATTATGCGGATCAGCGCCAGCCAGCTCAACAGGCTCAATCCCAGCATCCGCTACAGCCGCTTCAAATTGTTTTTTACCGTGATGCCTTCTTTTAACGCCGCCGCTATCCAAGTCAGATTGTCCTGGCCCCTAGCCAGCATCCCGGTCATCATCTCCAATGCAAACTTACTTTCTGGTACGCTCAGCTGCTTTCCGGCTTGATTTACAATCCGGATTATTTCCCGCAAGTGACACTCCAGTAGGGCTGTGTTATAATTAAATATGGTCATCCGCGACTGCCTGTATATCCTGCTCCTCATTTTGTCTGTGCCTTTCTGGCTGAAATACGTTTTGAAAAAATCCTACCGACGGCTGTTGAAAAACAGGCTGCGGCCACAGCTGGATGCCTGCCCCGAGCGCTCCATCTGGATCCACGCCGTGTCCGTGGGAGAAGTGCGCAGTCTAAGGTCGCTGATCCAGCAGCTTGGCGAAAAGGGGCGTCGTATCGTCCTGTCGGTCACCACCCCGGCCGGACTGGAGTTCGCCCGCAGTGAGTACCCGGCCATCGCGGTCATCCATGCGCCCCTGGATTTTTCCTTCGTAGTCCGGCGCTTCATCCGACGTATCAATCCCCGCCTGGTCATTTTCAACGAACTGGAGCTCTGGCCCAATTGGATCACGCTGCTGCACCGCAAGCGCATTCCCATGATGCTGATCAATGGCCGGATCTCGGAGGCAGCGTTCGCCCGCTACCGGTTTTTCAACTTTATTTTGCAGCCTTTTTTCCGGCGCATCGACTGTTTCCTGGTACAAAATACCATTTACAAGAAGCGATTTCTACAATTGAAGATCCCGGCGGAAAAAATCATGGTCTGCGGAAACATCAAGGCGGATGAGGCCGCTATGAGCCTACAGAAAATGCCCACCCCCGGGGAAGTCCGCAGCCATTTGCGTTTGCAAGCGATTACGAAAAAAATCGTTGTTCTGGCCAGCAGCCACAGCGCCTGTGAAAAGATCCTCATTCCGGCCATCAAGCCCTTAAGCGCAACCTACTTTTTCATCATCGTCCCCCGCCATGTGCAGCGCGCCACGGCCATTGCCGGGCAAATGCGGCGCCTGGGGCTGAAATGCGCGGTATTCAGCCAACCGCAAAGCATGAATCCAGAAACCCAAGTCCTGATTTACGACCGCATGGGATACCTGTTCCCCATCATGAGCATCAGCGATATCGTGTTTATGGGTGGGACCTTTGACCCGAAAATAGGCGGCCACAACCTCTATGAACCGGCCGCCATGGGTAAAACCATCCTGGGCGGGCCGTACTACAACAATTTTCCCGACATCGGTAGCGAACTGGAGGAAAGCGGGGTGTATCAACGGGTGAACGACAGCAGTGAATTGTTGGAATTTCTGAAAAATTTTCCAAGCAAAGACATAAGGCCTATCAATGACAGAGCCTTGAACGCCATTTTAAAGAGAAAAGGATCCATTGCATGCAGTTTAAAGCAAATTCAGCGTTTTCTCGACTGATCTGGCCGTTCTTGAACCTGGTGTCACTGGTTTTCAAGAGTATTTCCTTTCTTAATATAAAAATCAGAGCCTTGCGGCAAAAAGAATTCCCGCAATTGTTCATTATTTCTGTGGACAACCTGTCCTTCGGAGGAACCGGAAAAACACCCCTGGTCATGGCCATCGGCAGGACCCTGGAAAAAAAAGGAGCCCGCTTCGCCATCATCAGCCGCGGCTACCGCTCCCGCTACGAAAAAAAAGGGATGTGTGTACAGAACGGGCACAGTTACGAAGAAGTGGGCGATGAATCAATGCTGTTGAAAGCGAGTTTCCCGGGCCAGGATGTTTTCATCGGACGAGACCGCCTCTGCTCCCTGGCCGCGGCCGCGGCCAAAAACTACCGCATTTTAATCCTGGATGACGGATTCCAATCCAGCCACATAAAAAAAGATTTTAGTGTCATGCTGGTCAATTCCGGCCATCCATATTTTTATCTGCGCAATTTCAAATTCATGCGTCGCCGGGCCGACCGCGTTTTGACATACCGGCCGGCTGAACACGCAGGAAAACCGACGCCGGCAGACACTTATGAATTCGTGATGGATAAGTTGCTGAACTCCGGGGGCCAAGAGGTCACCATAGGCGCCGCCCCGATCGTCGCCTTTTCTGCTTTGGGCGACAATGACCGTTTTGAAAACGACATGCGCCGCTACCGCCTGGCGGCTTTCCGCGGTTTCTCCGACCACCACGCATTCAGTCCGGCCGATCTCCACTCCCTGGATCGCTTGAGAAAAGAAAAGGGCGGAGAGTGGCTGGTCTGCTCGGAAAAGGATTTCTGCAAAATAAAAAATCTCCTGCCCACCGCAATCCCTTTATTATATGCACGAAATGAGATAAGATTGCCTAACGACACCATCAAACAGATCATCAAACATGCCACAGAAAAAGGTTTCATTTAAACGCCATTTGGAATACGCGCTTTTTGCCGGCCTGATATCCCTGATCAAATATTCTCCACTCCGCTTTCTGCGCCTGGAAAAAAAAGCCTTTGTTTTCTTTCTGAAAAAAGGCAGCCGCAGGCATTCACGTCTGATATCGCACAACCTGGCCATTGCTTTTCCATCCGCCACCCCCGCTTTTCTGGCCAGGCTGAAAAAAAATATTTATGACCATTTCGGTGGCATCTTCATGGAGGTCGCCCGCACCTTCGCCCGCCGTGACTCCCAGGCCATTCTGTCCCGGTCTCGTGTCAACGATCTCCAGATCATCGTACGGGCTCTGCAAAAAAATCGGGGCGTGATCATTTTTTCCGCCCATTTCGGCAACTGGGAATGGATCCCCTTAATCTTGAACGCCCGTCTGGGCAAAAACATCCACAGCATCGCCAGGCCCATGGATAATGTCCTGATCGAAAAAAAAGTGAAGGCGTTCAGGGAAGCCATGGGTTCACGGATCATTTACAAGCAGGGTTCACTAAGAACCATCCTCAAGCGTCTGAGCAGCAACGAAATCGTTTACTTGCTGATCGATCAGAACACCGTGCCGCGGGAAGGGGTCTTTGTCGATTTCTTTGCCAAAAAAGCAACCACCATCACCACGGTATCGCAGTTGTATCTGAAAAAGAACATTCCCGTGGTCCCGGTTTTTCTTCATTACCAGGGGCAGGAGATCGTCCTCGACATCCTGCCGGAAATCGCTTACCCGGTCCCAGGCCAGGACCCAGCCGCCCTGACGGAACTGACCCAGCAGTTAACCTGGCTGATCGAAGCCCAGATTAAAAAATTCCCCGAACAGTGGTTCTGGTTTCACAACCGCTGGAAAACCAAGCCGCAAGGAGAAGCAAGTGAGAGCCAATAACAGGTCCGCTTACGAACTGCGTCCCATCGCCTTTGTTCCGGACTATGTCAGGAACGTCCCGGGGTCGGTATTGTGTGAACAAGGAAATACCCGGGTGGTCGCCACTGCCACCGTGGAAGACCGGACCCCGCTTTTTCTAAGAAAAAGCGGCCAGGGCTGGGTCACGGCTGAATACGCCATGCTGCCCGGATCATCCGGAAACCAGCGCATCTTGCGCGAACGGGGTAAGATCAACAACCGCAGCGGCGAGATCCAGCGCTTCATCGCCCGCGCCCTGCGCACAGTGCTCAATTTGAAAGAGATCGGCGAAAGGACCATCACCCTGGATGCCGACGTCATCCAGGCCGACGGCAGCACGCGCTGCGCATCTTTGAATGCCGGATTCCTGGCGTTGATCCTGTCGCTTAAGTACCTGGTTTACGAGCAGATGATCGCCGATTTTCCCGGCTTTCAGTTCATCGCTGCGGTTTCAATCGGCGTACGGGAAAAGGAGATCCTGGTCGACCTGGATTATGAAGAAGATTCACGCATCGACAACGATATCAACATCGTTTCAAATGCTGACGGATCGCTGATCGAGGTGCAGTCTTTTTGTGAGGGGGCGCCGCTGTCTCCCGGCCTTTTTCAAAAAGCCGTGGCCCTGGGCGTAGAAAAAAACCTGGAGATCGTCACGATGCAGAAAAAGGTCCTCAAAACCGCCGGCATCCCATTCTGACCGATCCGCTTTCATAAAAATCCCCCGGCAATTCTGTCGGCCGCTGATTTCTTTTAGGGACGGGAGCTACTTTCATTCAAGCCGAAAACTTCACTTGTATTCTTTCAAGATATTGACATAACTCTCTTTTCTTAACTGGCCGATGTAATCCTTCAACTTGATCTGCTGCTGCTCCTCGCGCAGCTTCTGGATGATGTCTTCGCGAACATCCTTTACTTCGTGGACCTTGGCAGCGCTGAAATCGGCCAGCTGGATGATGTACCAACCGTTGTCGGTCTCGATCCAACCGGAATATTCATCTTTTTTCAGTTTGAGCGCCATCTCTTCCAGGTTCTTGTCCAGTTCGCCTTTCCCGAATTTCCCCAAGGCAATGCTGGTGGCTGCGTCGGGGAGTTCCGAATGTTTTTTAGCGACTTCTTCGAAAAGACCGGGCTTCAGTTCCGCTGAGATCAGATCCATCTTATCCTGCGGCTTGGCACCGTCTTCACCTTTCTTCAGATATATGCAATTCAACGTGATTTCTGCCGGCACCCTGAATTGTTCCGCGTTCTTGCGGTAATACTCCATGATCTGCGGATTGTCGATCTTGATCTTGGATCCGACTTCGTCCCAGATCAGTCGTTGCTGCTTGCGCCATTCCTTCTGCTGGTCTTTCCAGGCGGCGAACTCGATCCCCTCGCGCGCCAGAGCGGCCTTCAGATCGTCGTCGGAGGCGATGTTGTTCTGCTTCTTGATCTCCTGGAGGATCGTCTCCACGTCGGCCTCGACGTCGTAGTTCTTCTCCTTGATCTTGGACAGCAGCAGTTTCTGCTCGATGAATTTTTCCAGCAGATCTTTTTTGAATTCCTGCATGGCCTGCGCCAGCGCTACACCTTCCAATTGGGCCTGCAGGGAACGAGCCATTTCCATCTCGAATTTTTTCAATTCCGTGCCGGTTATAGCCTCATCATTGACCACCGCGTAAATTTCTTCGACAATTTCCGCGGCGGCGAAGCCCAGACTAATTGTCAGAAAAACGATCGTTGTCAGAAAAATTTTTGTTTTCATCTTTGTTTACTCCGGAATCCGATTTTATATAGGTAAAATACAGATTGTTATAATCGATGCGCACCGGGACCTCGGCTTGCAATTCTTTTAAAAATTTCCCGTAGGCGGAGGACATCTTGGCGGAAAGCAACTTGCTTTTGATTTCATCTTTCACGGCCGCCAGCAAAAGCATCCTGGATTTTCTTTTCCGGGTGATCTTGAACAGGTGAAACCCGTAAGGCGATTCCACGATCGGGCTGATCTCGTTTACTTTCAGGGAAAAGACGACTTCCTCCATCTCCTGAGGCAGCATGCCCTTTTCAAAAAATCCCATGGCGCCGCCATTGGCCGCTTCAGGAGAAAGCGATTTGCTGCGGGCGATTTCTTCAAAGCGCGAGGGTTGGTCGAGAAGTTCCGAACGGATGGCCAGCAGATTTTCCCGGTCCTTAACCATGATCTGAAACAACTGTATTTCCTCATTTTTTCGGAATTCTTTTAAATTTGCCTCATAAAATCTGGCCACTTCACTGTCATTGACCTCAATATCCTTGTAAGCCTGGGCCAATAAATACTTCTGCACTTTTAACAAGTTGCTGATCATCTGCCGGTCAATATCCAGATCCTGCCGCCGGGATTGGACTTCCTTGAGGTAGGCGGTAATTTCATCATCTCCGACCTGGATGTCACTTTGATTGGCTTTGAACCAAATGATCTGCTGTTCGCAAAAAACATCGAACAAACGGGAAAGGAGCTTGTCATTGTTTTTCTGCTCAAAAGCATCCGAGTACTGCAGCTTGATGAAATTTTTAAGGTCGCGGTTGGTCAGGGAAACATCTGTGATCGACAGGATGACTTTGGTTTCGCTGGCCGCTGCCTGATCAGCGGGAGATAGAGCTTTGCCGCCGTCGGATTGTTTTTTGCATTGGGCCAAAAAAAGCGCGAAAACAAGAATAAAAAACCACTTTTTGTTCATCCTTTGGCATTATATCCCAGATTCGCTCCGATTTCAATGAAATTGCTCCAACATGGTGGAGCTGGCAATACACGGCAGTGCGTTCGATTTGACAAAACAGCGGGGAAAAAATATAATTCATGAATGTTAGACCATATCCTGGCCCTATATCCTCCGCAGAGTGAAGAAACCGCTCTGATCAACCGCATAGATGAAAAGCGATTACCCACTCATGTCGCCATCATCATGGACGGCAACGGGCGCTGGGCCATTCAGAAAAATCTAAAAAGAAACGCGGGACATAGCGCCGGGGCGGAGGCAGCCCGCGAGATCACCGAAATCGCTGCCCGCTTGGGCATCAAGTACCTGACTTTGTTCATGTTCTCTAGTGAAAATTGGCAAAGACCGGTCAGTGAGGTTCAGTTCCTGCTGGACATGTTTTATAAAAACCTGATCGAACAACATGAATTGCTGGCAAAAAACGATATCAAATTGAAAATTATCGGTGATACGGGCAAATTGCCTGGTAAATTGCAGGAAAAACTGCGTGAAGTGGAAAAATCTTCGCAAACCAACCAACGGCTTCAGGTCAATCTGGCACTTAATTACGGCTCCCGACCCGAAATAGTGCGCGCCATTCGCCAGATCATCGGTGCTGGGATCCCCGCGGACAAGGTGGACGAAGCAACCTTAGGAAAATTCCTGTATACCGCCGGCTGCCCGGACCCCGACCTGCTGATCCGTACTTCAGGAGAAATGAGGATATCCAATTTCCTTTTATATCAAATCGCCTACAGTGAACTGTATTTTACCCCGATCCTGTGGCCTGATTTCAGGGCTAAGGAATTTTTCCGGGCCATCATTGATTTCCAGGGCCGGGAGAGGAGATTCGGAAGCATATGAAAGATCTGGGCCGACGCCTGCCAACTACAGCGGTTCTGATCGTTTTTGCCTACGGGGCCATCCGTTTTTTACCCACATTGTATTTTTCAGCCCTGCTTTACCTGCTGATCAGCCTGGCGGCATGGGAATTGATTTGCTTGACCCGGCCACAAAACTTTTCCTGGCCACTGGTTTTTGCCAATGGCCTGCTGGTAGCTTTGGCCTTCACGGTTGAATGGATCGACCTGATCCAGGCACTTACCGCAGGCCTGGTTGCCAGCGGTCTTTTCTTTCTTTTCACAATCAGGATACGGGAACGCCTCGATCAATTCGCCAGGGACTGGGGCATTCTATCCTTGACCATGGTTTATCTTTATATCCCGCTGTATTTTTTATTGGAACTGAAAAAACTAGGAGCCAATTATCTGTTTTTCCTGATTTTTGTCATTGCTGTCGGTGATTCCGGAGCGTATTTTGTCGGCAGCGCCCTGGGCAAACACAAGATCTATCCTGTCGCCTCTCCAAAAAAATCTCTGGAAGGGCTGATCGCCGCGATATTTACTGCAGCCTTAAGCGGCTGGCTGGCGGTTTTGCTGTTCCCAATAACGGTCGGGAAGTCCACCGCTATATTCACCGCGGCCGTCATCGGTCTGTTTTCGCAGCTTTCCGATCCGGTAGAATCACTGTTCAAACGCGCCGCCGGCAAAAAGGATTCAGGTTCCCTGCTTCCGGGCCACGGCGGCATTTTGGACCGCGTGGACAGTTACATTTTCTGCGCTCCCCTGCTTTTCTATTTGATCCGTTTTTTTTGGAAATAAACTTATGCCCTCTTTAAAAAAAGAAAAAACTGCCGTTGGCTCATGATAAAAAACATTGTGCTGTTGGGCTGCACCGGTTCAATCGGACGCAACGCCCTGGCGGTTTTGCGGGAAAACAAAGAGCGTTTCCGGCTCATCGGCCTGGCGGCAGGAAGCGACACCCAGTTGCTGGAAAAACAGATCCGCGAATTCAGCCCGCAGGCCGTCAGTGTCAAGTCCCAGAAGCATGCCCGTGAATTGCAGAAAAAGTTTCCCCAAAAAAAAGTATTTTACGGCGAAGAGGGATTGCAGGAGATCGTTTCCCTGCCGCTGGCCGATTGCGTCATCGCGGCCATCAACGGCACCGACGGGCTGCTGGCCACGGTTCTGGCCATCCGCCTGAAGCGGCGGCTGTGCCTGGCCAACAAGGAAACCATGGTGGTCGCCGGGGACCTGATCAACCGTGAAATCACCGCTTCCGGAGCCGAGATCATCCCCATCGACAGTGAGCAAAGCGCCATTTTCCAGTGTCTGGCCACCTCGCCGCGGCGGCAGGTGCGCCGCGTCATTTTGACCGCTTCAGGCGGGCCTTTTTTCAGGAACAAGCACAGGGATTTAACTTCGATCAGTGTGGAGGAAGCCCTGGCCCATCCCACCTGGTCCATGGGCAAAAAGATCACCATCGATTCGGCCACCCTGATGAACAAGGCTCTGGAGATCATCGAAGCCAGACATCTCTTTGATTTGAACCCGGAACAGATCGATGTTTTGATCCATCCCCAAAGCATCGTCCATTCCATGGTGGAGTTTGTGGACTCTGCCATCCTGGCCCAGTTGGGAATTCCCGACATGAAATTGCCGATTTTATATTCATTGAGTTATCCCGAACGTGTCAACAGTCATTGGCCTAATCTGGATTTAACACAGCAGCAACCCCTGGAATTCTTTAAAGTTGATAATCTCCACTTCCCATCCATCGCCATGGCTTATGACGTATTAAAACAGGGTCAAAATGCCGGAGCCGTATTCAACACAGCCAACGAGACGGCAGTGGAATATTTTTTAGCAAATAAAATCACTTTTAAAGACATCTTCGCCGTTGTCGGCCATATGTTGTCCGAATGGGATTTTCGCCCCGTACAAACCCTTGCCGACGTCCAGGAGACAATTTCTCTGTGCAGAATAAAAACCGTGGAACACATCGAAAATGAGGTATTGAAATGAACATTATCTATCAGTTTTTAACTTTTCTATTCGTGTTGGGAATAATAGTCCTGGTTCACGAATTTGGTCACTACGTTGCCGCCCGGCTGATGAAAATCCGCGTAGAGGTTTTTTCGTTCGGCTTCGGCAAGCGCCTCTTCGGCAAAAAAATTGGCGCCACCGATTTCCGTGTCAGCCTGTTCCCTTTGGGCGGCTATGTACGCATGGCCGGCGAAGAAGAATATGATCCCCAAAATCCACGTCCCGATGAATTCATGGCCAAAAACCGGGCTCAGAAAATTTTCACCCTGCTCTTGGGTCCAATCATGAATATTGTATTGGCTTTTGTGATTTTAACCATCATCAACTTGAATGGCGTGGAAAAAGAAAAATATCGTTTCGAATCGCCCCGGCTGGGTTATGTGGTCAAGGATTCTCCCGCTGCCAAGGCTGACTTGCGTTGCGGAGACCTGATTGTCAGCATAAATAACCAGCTGATTAAAAATTGGGAAGAATTGGAATACATGACCCACACGCGGGTCAAGGATGTTTTTCAGATTGTGTACCAGCGCCAAGGTAAACAGTCGCAGACGCACCTGACCGTATCTTCTCAACCCTACTATGAAATCGGCTACGCCGGTTGGTATTATGGTTTCAAAACCCGTATCGACACGATTGAACCAGGATCCCCGGCCGAACAAGCCGGTTTGAAACCCGGTGACGAAATCGTGGCCATCAATCAGCAACCGGTCTATTTCATGCAGATTAACGATGTCATCGAAGTCAATGCCAATAAAAAAATTGAACTATCCATTTTGAGACTGAAGAACAAACTGAATCTCACAGTTGTGCCTGAAATAAAAAACGGCAGAGGGAAGATCGGTGTCAGCTTGAAACCGATCGGTCCAACCATGATCGTGCGCTATGGATTTTTCCGATCACTTTCCGAGAGCGGCAAGAGCCTGGTGAACATGACCACCATTCTTTTCCAGGTTCTCAGAAAGATGATTGTGGGCAAGATTTCGGTCAAAAGCTTTTCCGGGCCCATTGAGATCGCCCGCGTTTCCCAGCAGGCGCTGGAAAGCGGCTTTGCCAATTTCTTCATGCTTATCGCCTTCATTTCGCTACAATTGGGGATCATCAACCTTTTCCCCATCCCCGGACTTGACGGTGGCCACCTGCTGATATTTACCATCGAAGCCATCATCCGCCGCGATCTGAACCAGAAACTGAAAACGGTCCTACTCTACGCCGGGTTCGCTTTTTTGATCAGCCTGATGGCGTTCATCATCCTCAACGATATCGCCAAGACCTTGCCCAAAGGCTGGCAGAGCATCTTGCCGTTTTTGCGCTAGCAGCGGCGGGAATTCATTTCTGCTGGCGGAACTTTTCCTTGAGCTTCAGGTCAACGATCTGCGGCACCATGGAACCCACTTCTCCGCCCAGTTGGTAAATTTCCTTGACCAGTTTGGAGCTTAAAAAAGAATAGGCATCGGAAGGCACGAAAAATATCGTTTCAATGCGCGGTTCTATTTTGCGGTTCATCATAGCCATTTGGAATTCGATCTCAAAATCGGAAATGGCCCGCAAACCGCGAACCACGGTGTTGATCCCCTTGCGATTCACGTAATCGACCAGCAGCCCTTCGAAATGATCGATCTCGATCTTTTGCGGATCTTTGAAAATGGAGCGCAAGATCTGCTGCCGTTCTTCCAGGCTGAAAAGATAGGTTTTGGCGGGATTTTTCAAAACCGCCACAATGATCTTGTCAAAGATCTTCAGGCCGCGCTCGATAATATCAATGTGGCCGTTGGTCAGGGGATCATACGAACCCGGATAAACCGCTAGATTTTTTTCAAGCATGCCTCGCTCCTATTTTGTTTAAGACTTCGTCCAGCCGGGTTTTTAACTCAGCCAGCGTGCCGTTGTTGACAACGGTGAAATCGGCCATGGCCAGGCAAGGCCCGACCTGCTGGCCGCCGGCAGGTTCGCCGTTGCCCCATTCGCGCTCCAGGCTGGCCCATAGTTCCTTCTCAGCCGCCACGTCTGTGACCCGGCCCCGCTTCTTCAGCCTGGCCACGATATTTTGCATTGCGCTTTCAATGGCGATCAAAAAAAAATCGCCGATCTTTTTCAATTCCAGCACTTCGGCGGGGTTGCGGATGCCGTCGATCACCCAGCGCTTTTCAGCCGCAGCCGCTATCCGTTCACGGACCATCCTGCCCAAAACTCCAGTCCCCCCTTCCCGGCGCAGGCGGTTGCCGATGTCCTGCATCTGGCTGCGATTGACCCGGGGATCGACCTTGGCCGCTTCACTGCGCACGATATCGGAAAGGGAAATGTAGCGATACCCGTAACCATTGAGAATCCGGACCGCTTCGCCTTTTCCTGATGCCATGCGGCCGGTGAGGCCGATGCACAGTTTTGCTCCGGCCATACTCACTTCACCTGGCCGTAACGGACGCTGTCTTCCAGAATGTCCTGTTCCCGCCACTCCCTGGCCCAATCGTCAACCTTGAAAACTTTACAACCCCCGGCATCTGGCTGCGAAACCAGTACGCGGGTCAATCCGGCGTTGACGATCATTTTTTTGCAGATGAAACAGGGAAATGCAAAGAGAGTTTTGCCACTTTCGCGATTCTCGCCGAAAATGTACATATCGCCGCCGAGCAGGCTCACCCCGGCCCGGGCGGCGTTGATGATCGTGTTCTGTTCGGCGTGCACCGAACGGCACAGTTCGTATTGCGTACCGGAAGGGATCTGCAGCTTTTGGCGCAAACAAAAACCATGGTCCAGGGAACTGCGCGTATGCCGCGGCGCTCCGACATAGCCGGTGGCGATGATCTGGTCTTCCTTGACGATGATGGCCCCGATAAGCACCTTCAGGCAGGTTGAACGGCGGGAAACCACCTGGGCGATATTTAAATAATAATCTTCTTTCTCCGGCCTTTCGATCATCAATGCATCATACATTTTCGCTGGCCATTTTGCAAATCCGGGCAGCGACCGGATGCGCCAAATCCGGTCGCGATTGAATATAAGATTACTCTTCGATCTGTACCCGGACCATTTTGTCTCCGGGCCGGATGGCATCCACCACTTCCTGGCCGGCAACAACTTTGCCGAAAACCGTGTGCTTGCCGTCCAGGTGCGGCTGCGGGGAGTGGGTGATGAAGAACTGGCTGCCGTTGGTGTTGGGGCCGGCATTGGCCATGGAAAACGAACCCGTCTCGTGCTTCAAGGGGTTGCCCCCGGTTTCGTCGGCGAATTTGTAGCCCGGGCCGCCGCTGCCGGTTGCGGTCGGGTCGCCGCCCTGGATGACGAAGTTGGCGATCACCCGGTGAAAGGCAACCCCTTCGTAGTAGCCCGCACGGGCCAGGAACACGAAGTTGTTGACCGTTTGCGGGGCGTGTTGGGCGTAAAGTTCCAGTTTTATCGTCCCTTTTTCCGTTTCGACCAGCCCCTGATAGGTGCGCTTGACATCGATGGTCAGCGGCGGCGGGCTGCTCCATTGTTTATTGGCCATGGTTCATTCCTCCTTTTTATTCAGAAAATTTCATTACACTTCCCGGCATTCAGCCTTCTGGCATGGACTGCCGATCCCAATTGGAATCAAATCTTCACTTATTTTAACAGAAACGACTGCACATTCCCACAATATATGTTTTTTTCAAAAATTTCGACTATGATAAAATTTCCTTGAGAGTCTGTATCTCCGCCAATCACTGTTCCCAGATCATTCCAAATTCTTGATCTCTTCGCGGCTTTCCACCTGGAAAAACCTGTATTTTTCATAGACCTGGCGCAGGCGGTAAAATTCGACTTTGCGCAGCCTGGTTTCCAGGTAGGGCAGGCTAATGTGACTTTGCGGCTCACCGCCGTGGCTAATATCGGTAAATCCCAAGTACATTTCCTTGCTGCCGACGCTTTTGTCGAATTCGTAGGCTTCGATAAATTCCGTTGCGGATGGGAAACGCAACCCTTCATGCTTGACCAGGTACCAGTGGGTCACGGCCAGTTCCAGGCGGGCCGACATCTTGCGAGCCGCCTCCTGCAACGCCTGGATACCGGCCACACCGCGCGGGCTCATCTCGATCTTCAGCACCGAGCCGTCGGTCTCGTCGATCCACACCTTGCCCTGGGCGATCTCGCCGCTTTCCGGGTGGCGCGGCAGCACTTCGACCACCGCGCAGCGCCGCTTCTTCAACTTCACGCGTTCGACCAACTTGTAGCGGTAGTTCACCCGGTTCTCGTGCGCCAGCAGGGTCACGGGCATGAACACCGAGTAGCGCGAGGAAAAACGCGTCTCAAGGGCGACGCTTTCCGCGCCGACCTTCAGGCCGGCGTTTTTGAGAAGCCGCCGTTGTTCCTTGATCTCGCCGCCGGCGCCGACGATCTGGTAATCGTAGCTCCAGCGCCGCTCGACCTCCTCCACCCGCTGATGCTGGGGGTTGCGTTCCAATGCCTTTTCCTCGACCTTCTCCAGGCAGTAAAAACGGAATGCTCCCTCTTTCAGCCGCCGGCAATAGCCGGCGGCCAGTTCCAGCAGCGCCGCCAACTCCGCGGATGGGGCCGTTTCCACGGCAATTGTTTCCTTGGGTTTATCTACTGGCGGCGGCAGGATCTCGATCTCTTTCTCAGCGCGGGCACGGTTGCCCGAAAGCAAGTCCTCTAGGTCGATCTTCAAAAGGTAGCGGCCCGGAGCGGGAAAGTTCAGGGCCATCTCCACGGTCACGGCCGCTTCCATGGGCAGGATCTCTTTTTCAAAAGCCAGGGCCTTGATGCCTTTGGTTTCGGCCTGGACGCCGACGCGCAGGCGGCCGGCCAAGCCCGACTCAGCGTACAGACGCTGGTAATCGGACAGTGATATTTTCAGCACATTGTCCTGCCATTCCAGCCCCGATATTTTCAAGGGGAAGATCTCGCCCAGCGTCAGCTTGCGCGAATAGACCGCCTTCATCCCGGGCTTATTCACCTCGACCCTGAGATCGCGTTTGCGATCTTTTCCTTCGGCCGGCAGGTAGGTGAGCACGTAATAAATGTCTTCGCTTGCGGCCGCTTTTTCCAAGGCATCGCCCAGTTTTGTCGTATCGCTCACCCGGCCGCCGGTGTCGGCGCTGATCTGGCGGAATGCCCCCTCCCAGGAGGAGAACACCGACTTCCATTGCAAATGATCACCGGGCAGGGTCTCGCCGGCCGCGTCGCTGAGGAACAGGTGATAGGTGGCGTTGGCGCCGATAAACAGCGGCTGCAGGTCGCGGAAATAGCTGATCACATCAGCGCCGAGCTGGATTTGGCGCTCCGTCTCCTCCATGAAGCGCTTGAGTTCGCTGATGGTCTCCTGCTTCATGGGCGCTTCGCGAAAAAGACGCCCGTCCCGGCTCAGCAGCGGCAGCCGCTCGTTCTGCAGAAAAACCAGCACCCACTTCTCGACCTCCACGGCCTTCAGCGCAGCGGCCAGGCGCTCCAGCCAGCGCGGATAACCTTTCAGCCGCGCCAGGCGGTACTCGTTGAGGGCACCCAAGTAGCGCGCCTTGAAGTCCGCCAACAATAGCTTTTCCATGTCTACTTCTTTAATCAAACCACCGAGAGAAGAGACGAGGCCATCATGGAAATCGGCCGCGCTTTTTTCCAACTCGTTGACTAGACGGACCTTATCGAGTTTTTTCCGCTTCAGTCCGGCAGTCACTCCTTCGAAGAAAACCGCGACCTTTCCCAGCTCCTTTTCAGGAGACGAGACCTCAAGAGCCCGCTCGCCGTCGCTTAAAATGACGCGGTCACCGCTGCGGTAGATATGGGTCAGAAAATAGTCCCAGGCTCCGGGCCACTCCCGGCTCTCCTCGTTGAACCAGAGCATGAACAGGAACAGGCGCTTGCGGCTGGCTGTAGTTTGGGGAGCCGTTTCCGGAACTTCTTTCGCGGCCAGGGAGCGCCGCAACTGCCGGCAATAATTGATCTTTATTTTTTTCCCATCTTCAAATAAGGTAAAATCTCCGGCATTCAGTCCAGCCACCGGCTTCCCACCCGAAAACACCCGCACCAGTATTTCCTGATTGATCACCTCGATCCGTTCATGGACCTGTTCCTGGCCAAACATGCCAATATTCGCTAATATAAAAGGCAAGAACAAAAGAATGACCTTTATGAATGAAAATCTTGACTGCTTCATAAACCCATTAATCAACTTTTTGATTTTCACTATCCTCTGCTGACTAAAAGCTTTCCGGCATGCCTTCATAACCGACCACATCCTGGGCGCGGCCGCAAAAGTGGAAGCTGCGGTTGCGATGGTCGCGCTCATCCAGGGATACCCTGCGCAACAGGTCGGCCCAATTGGCAAATTCACCATAGGCCTTGGCCAGCGGGCTTATAACCGCTTGTTCCTCCCATTCCAGGTGTTCGCGGACAAATTCCGCGTATGAGCGTTCGGCATGGTCCTCGAACTCGGCATTGAAACCAATCGAGCGGCGCAGCGAAAATTTCGCCAGCGCCCAGGCAAAAAGGCGGTAGGAAAAAACCATCAGCCGGACAACGAGCGGACTGAGAAACCAGGGTTGCTTGAGTTTTTCTGCCGTTATCTTTTCGTGCAGCAGCAGCAAGTGCTGGTATTCATTATCCTGGGCTGCCCGGGCCCAAACCATGAGCCGGCGCGCCCGGCTCATCAGCTTATCGTTGCCATAGCAGCGGCTGAGCTTCTGGTACTGGCGGATTTCCCAGGCCCGGTAGGGAACTCCGGCCAGTATCTCCAGGAGCTTCACCTTGAAAAGGGTGGTTTTGCTGCCGGTCAACAGATCGAAAGATATAAAAAACAGCCGGGCCATGAACGAGTATTGCAGGCCGGGCCGTTCCAGCGTCGCTTGTTGCTCTTTTTTCAGGTCAATCCGGTTGTCAACCATTTTCCTCCGCATCCTTAAATTGGCGAATACAGAATTTCAGGATCAAGGATTATTTTAACAGAAACGGCCTTGCCATTCAAAATGGCTCCTGCAGCGAAAATGGACCTGGTAAAATTTATTGCATCCGGAAAAACAAATGTTGAAATAAAAAATGATTTGTGTTTGAATATAACTTATAAAGGAGTGGGAAATGAAAAAATTAACGGTTTTTTTAACTATGTTTTTTTCAGTATTCCTCATGCAAGCCGAGACCATCGCCAATGTCACCAGCTGCAAAAACCTGACATTGACCATCGACCGGGGCGCCATGGACGGCGTCGTATCCGGTTTAAAAGGCATTGTCAAGGCGGTCTATAAAGAGCCCAGCGGCGAATATACCATCAATATCGGTATTTTCACAGTACGCAAGGTTTACGAACGCACAGCCGAAGTGGTGATCGAAATCGGCAAGGGGCTGAATCCCGCCGATGCCCGCTACGTGGTTTTCGATCCGGACCTGGTTCCCAGCGAAAGCAAAACCGAAACCGCAGTCCCGGCCAAAGGCGCGGAAAGCGCCGATTGGCACCTTGAGCAGGGAGACAAAGCCGCCAATGAGGGAAAACTCGAATCCGCACTGGAAAAATATCAAAATGCTTTGGCCCTGGATCCAAAAAACCTCGTAGCTCAGGAAAAATGCAGCGAAATGAAAAAAATGATCGCCGGGACCGAACGCATGGTCAAATTCAATGAATACTTGAAAAAGGCCGACGCCAATTATGAAAAAAACGATGTCAAATATGCATTTTTATACCTGATCGAAGCGTTGCGGATGTTTCCCGAAGGCAGTTCCGAAGTCAAAGGCCGTTTGCTATTGATGGCCAGCGAATATCCCCAGGAATTCGCGGCGATTTTAAAGGAAAAACGCGACGAATTGAAAGACATCCGCCCCCAAATCGATTCCTTGCTCGAAAAAAAAGCTAAAACCATGGAGAGTACTGCTGAATCCAAGGCCAAGGAAACCGAATACGCCGAGGATTTCCTGCAGAAGATCAGCGGCAAAGCCGAAAAAATCACACGTAATGAAAAAGGTTTCTGGGAAGCGGTTTTTGCCAAGGATATCACCATGATTTACATCCCGGCCGGGGAATTCACCATCGGCTCCCCAAACAAGCAGGGTGATGCCGATGAACACCCGGCCCACAAAGTATTTATCGCCGGTTTCTGGATCGGTAGAACCGAAGTGACTTTTGAACAATACGACCGCTTCTGTATGGAAACCGGCCGGGAAAACAGCGAAGATGAGGGGTGGGGAAGGGGAAAACGCCCGGCCATTTATGTTTCCTGGAATGATGCCCAAGATTACTGCACCTGGCTAGCAACAAAAACCGGGCTGAATTTCCGCTTGCCCAGCGAAGCCGAATGGGAAAAAGCAGCCCGTGATTATTATCCCTGGGGCAATATCCCGCCGACCGCCACGCTGGCCAATTTCAACAAGAACAACATGCAAACCAGCCCCGTGGGCTCATTCCCTAAGGGGGCCTCACCATACGGCATCCAGGACATGGCTGGCAACGTATGGGAATGGGTGGGCGACTGGTACGATTCCGACTTTTACCGGAATTCACCGTTCAAAAATCCTCAGGGGCCAGAAGGGGGTTCGGCGCAGGTAGTGCGCGGGGGATCCTGGGCCAACAACAGCGAGTTGATCCGTTCAGCCAACCGCAGCCAGGAAGACCCGGCCAGCAGGTTGAATATTCTGGGTTTCCGTTTGGCATTGGACGACAATTGAAGCGCTGCCCCGAAAACCGAGCCATCCTTTCAAAAACTGCCAGGCTACTATATAATTTAAGTATGAATCATGTTGTACACTTGGTAGCATGCTCCGCGCGGGCAAGATAACGTGAAATAAAAATGAAAGTTCAATGTTCCGCTTGCGGCCATGTCCAGGAATTGGATTCCGAATACAAGATCTGTATGAATTGCGGCGGACCGGTAGATGAAAACAATTCCCGTATTCTGAATAATCCCAGAAAAGGCAGGGGCAGGCAGGGACTGGCCATCGTCGCCTTCTTCCTGTTCCTGTTTGTTTTCTTTTTCTGGTCAAAGTATCTCGGCAGGCACGGCATGGCCATCAGCGCCCTGTTTTATATCTGGGGTTTTTATAAAAACTATTTGAACAAAAGAAATGCAAGCAAATAAAATGGCCATCAGTGAAAATTTTGAACTGATCCAGAATAACATTGAGAAAGCCTGCCAGCGGGTCAAAAGGGATCCCCGCCAAGTGCAGATCCTGGCCGTCTGCAAAGATCAGGGCCCGGAAAAAATAAGACAAGTGCTTGACCTGGGCATCCGCCTGTTGGGGGAAAACAAAACCCAAGAGGCCGAATTGCATATGCAGTATTTCATCGGATCAAAGATCGACTGGCACTTCATCGGCAAACTGCAGAAAAATAAAATAAACAAGATATTGGGCATGTTTCACTTCATCGAGTCGGTCGACGGGGTCAAATCCCTTGAGCATATTCACAAAAGGGTGGACGATCCCATCGAAGTATTTATTGAGGTCAACATCGCTGAAGAAAAAAGCAAGTCCGGTTTTACCATCGAGGGCTTGAAAAAAGCCATTCCATATATTTCCAATTTAAACAAAGTGACCGTTTCCGGACTGATGGCTATTCCCCCCTACTTCGAGGATGCGGAAAAAGTCAGGCCGTATTTTTCCCGGCTGCGCGAACTGCAAAACACCATCAACGGTATGACCATCCCCAACTTGAAAATTTCCCACCTATCCATGGGCATGAGCCACGATTACGAAATGGCCGTGGAAGAGGGCGCCACGATCGTCCGCATCGGTACAGCACTGTTCGGCAGGCGGTAAGCATGAGCCTGGACATGCCGCCCCTGATTCCCGGCAAGGAGACATCATGAAATTGACACCGCAGGAGATTTTAAGCCAGACCTTTTCGGTTAAGATCAAAGGCTTCCATCCCGATGAGGTCAAAAGCTTCCTGCAGCAGATCGCCGAAACCCTGGAAAGCGAGATTCAGGAAAAAGAAGAAATGAAAGCCAAAATTGAAAAACTCCGTGAAAATCTCGGCAAACTTGAAAAAAAAGAGGAACTGCTACGCGACACCCTGATTGCTGCCCAAAAGTTTTCCAGTGAGATCAAGGCTAATTCCCATAAAGAAGCCGAGCTGATCACCCGGGACGCGGAAATGAAATCCGAGGAGATCATCAAGCACGCCGCGATCCGCCAAATGGCCATCAGGGAAGAGATCAAAAACCTACAGTTCAAAAGAAAGGAAATTGAAAGCGACATCATCCACCTGCTGAACTCGCTGAAGGAATTGATCGAAACCTACCACAAGCAGGATGAGGAATTCGGCAAGATCGAATATCTGGGGAAATAGTCCTTTTCCGTAGGGGCGATTCGCTGAATCGCCCTGTATAAATCATGTCTAGATTAGGGCGACCCGCTGCTGTCCGCTGCAACCTGAATATCATGAAAGACCAATTATCCAAAAAACTATTTCAATTGCTCGGCATTCCTGATACAATACATCGATTCCGGTCAATAGGAGGACTTCATGGCTGAAAACACCAACAAGACTGCCGCGTTGAACAATGCCGTATCGCAGATCGAAAAACAGTTCGGTAAAGGTTCGATCATGAAACTGGGTGGCAAGGAAGTGGTGCAGATCCCGGCCATTTCCTCCGGTTGCATCGCCCTGGATATCATAACCGGAATCGGCGGCTATCCGCGCGGCCGCGTCATTGAAATCTTCGGACCGGAGTCCTCGGGCAAAACCACGCTGGCCCTGCACGGCATCGCCGAAGCCCAGAAAGCGGGAGGTTACGCCGCGTTCATTGATGCCGAGCATTCTCTGGACCCCCTGTACGCCCAGAAGCTGGGGGTGAACATCGATGAATTGTACATCGCCCAGCCCGATTGGGGAGAACAGGCTCTGGAGATCGCGGAGATCCTGGTCAGATCGGGTGGAGTCGACATCATCGTAGTGGACAGCGTGGCCGCCTTGGTGCCCAAGGCTGAACTGGAAGGCGACATGGGCGACAGCCACATGGGCTTGCAGGCCAGGCTGATGAGCCAGGCGCTGCGCAAGCTGACCGCCATCGTGGCCCGCTCCAAAACCACCTTTGTTTTCCTCAACCAGCTTAGGCAAAAGATTGGCATGTTCGTCGGCAATCCGGAAACCACCTCCGGCGGCCGGGCATTGAAATTTTACGCGTCGCTGCGTATTGAAGTTAAAAGGATCATGGCCATCAAGGAAGGCACCGATATTGTCGGCGGCCGGATCAGGATCAAGGTGGTCAAGAACAAAATGGCTCCGCCGTTCAAGGAAGTGGAAGTGGACCTCTATTACGGCAAGGGCTTTTCCAAGGAAAGCGACATCATCGAACTGGGAGTCCTTCACGGCATCATCAGCAAAACCGGGGCCTGGTATTCCTACGGCGACAACCGGCTGGGCCAGGGCAAAGAATCGGTGCGCAAGTTATTCGAGGAAAATCGCACCCTGTTCGAGGAAATCAAAGCCAAGATCCTGGAAAAATTAGCTCCAGCTTTAAAGGAAAAAGAAAAAGAAACAACTTGAAAAAATTCAAATTTTCTTTGCTCTATATCCTGATCCTCTTGGTCACATCCCCGTTTCATGTGCAGATCAAAAACCTGCTGGGGGGGACCAAGGTGTTCAATTTCAGCAATTATATCCTGTTGGGAATTTTAACGGCGTTCTTCGTCATGGCATTTTTCAAGGCGATCACTTCGGGCAAAGCGTTGGACAATGCCGCCATTCTGCTTGCAGCCGCGATCATTTTTTATTTTCTTTTCCAACGCAAAATCTTCCTGAACAAGATATTTTTTTCCAATTTTCTGCACATTGCCGAATTTTTCATCCTGGGCGTACTGCTTTTCAAGGAAAATAAAAAAGCTTCTTCGGCCATGCCCTTTCTCATCCTTTTCGTTTCCGCCTTCACTTTTGAACTGGTTCAGGTCTTTTTCCACAACCGGGTGGTCGACGCCAACGATATTTGGACCAATACCATTGCCGGCTTGGTCGGCCTGGTGGTGGGATTCTTTTAGGCGGAGTATCCCGCAGGCTGGTCGGATAATTCTCTAGCCCCATCACCCCGCATTGCGGGATGGCTTTGCTGGATGCTTCGTAAAACCTCAGCATAGCAATGCGTACCTGCCCCTTCCCCCCGCGCACGGGATGGCATCGTTACATGCTTCGTAAAACTCAGCATAACGATGCGTACCTAAAGGAGAAGGGGGAAATCAATAAAAATAATTTCGATTTTAAGTGCAAGCACCATTTCTTCTCTCTCCCCCTCGCCTTTAGGAGAGGGGGTGGGGGGGGTGAGGCCATTTGAAAATGGTCAGGCAATCAATTATAATAAAGTTATGGCTCTCAAAGAACTCTTCAAAACAGCGCTTCAAACCAAGCTGAACGCACTTTTTGTCTCCGGCAAAAACAAGGAAGAGGTCCTGGGCGAATTGGAGGAGCTGCTGATCCTGGCCGACATCTCCCTGCCGGCAGTCGAAGCCATCATAACCAATATCGGCAAAAAAGCCAAAAGCGTTTCCAGTAAAGAAAACTACAATGAACTGCTCCGCCAGGAACTGCTGGCGGTTTTCTCCGGGACGCGCCGCACACCCCTGGCCAACGGCGGCAAGAATATCATCCTGCTGGTTGGGGTCAACGGCAGTGGCAAAACGACCAGCGCCGCCAAACTGGCCCGCTACTATCAAAATCGCGGCTACAGCGTGCTCTTGGGCGCGGCCGACACCTTTCGGGCTGCCGGGGCTACCCAACTATCACTGTGGGGCCAAAAACTGAACATCCCGGTTGTCAGCGGTGACCGTGGCGCCGATCCCGGGTCGGTCGTATTCAACAGCCTGCAGTCCTGGCAAAGCAAGAATTTCGATCTGCTGATCATTGACACCGCCGGCCGCATGCAAAGCAAAGACAACCTGATGAAGGAATTAGAAAAGATCATTAAAATAATCAGAAAATTTGCTGCTGACCAGCCGGCCGAAACCTGGCTGGTTCTGGACGCTTCCACCGGACAGAACGCTCAGGTGCAAGCCGAAAAATTCAAGGAGTTTTCAGGGATCAACGGCATGGTTCTGGCCAAATTGGACGGCACGGCAAAAGGCGGTACCATCATCAGCATCGCCGCCCGGCTCAAGTTACCGGTATTTTTTGCCGGGAACGGGGAAACGGAAAACGACCTGTGGGAATTTTCCGAAAATGATTTTGTGGAATCTTTGCTGGGCAAATGAAAAATAATACCCGACCAGCCGGCGAAAACAAAAAACATGATAATAAATTCATGAAGATCGCCCTTAAACTGAGCCTGCGGGGTTCAGGTTTTGCCGAACCCAATCCCATGGTTGGCGCCGTGGTGGTGAAAAACGGGAAAGTAATATCCTGCGGTTACCATCAAGCGTTCGGATTGAAGCATGCCGAAACCATGGCCCTGGAAAACCTGACCGTCCCCGGTACCACGCTGTATTTGACCCTGGAACCTTGCAGCCATTTCGGTAAAACCCCTCCCTGTACCGACCTGATCATTGCCAAAAAGGTCAGGCGCGTGGTAGTGGCCATGGTCGATCCCAATCCCCGGGTCAACGGCAGCGGCATCCGCAAGCTGCAGGCCCAGGGCATCCGGACCCGCTGCGGCCCCGGCGGCGATTGGGCGGCATTTGTCAATCGCCATTACCTGAAATTCATCAAAACAGCCACTCCCTACGTGACCCTGCACGCCGGCATCTCCCTGGACGGCAAGCTGACCGACGATGCAGGCCACTCGCGCTGGGTCACCTCGGAGGAAGGGCGTCGTTATTCCCACAGCCTGCGCGGCGAGTTCTCCGCCATCCTGGCCGGGCACGGCACCATCCTGGCCGACGATCCGCAACTGAACCTGCGCGAGCCCGGCTGGGAAGACAAGACCCTGTACCGGGTGGTCCTGGATTCGGCCAACACACTTCCCCGGAGCCTGAATATTTTCCGGGAGCAGGAAAATTTCCCGCTGGTCATCTTCAGTTCCAACGCCGCGGATAGGAAAAAAAAGGTTCCGCTCCATTTCTTCGTGCGCCATGACGCCAACGGCCTGGTCCTGGCCGAGGTCCTGGAGCAATTGTCCAAGCTGGGCATCGCCTCGCTGCTGGTGGAAGGGGGCGGCCGGGTCCTCGACTCCTTTATCCGCGAGCGGCTGTTCGACGAGGCGGCCTTTTTCATATCCGACAAGATCGTCGGCGGCCGGAACTCGGTCCAGATCTTTGCCTCCGGGGTCACCCGGCTCGAGGATGCGCTGGAATTGGTCGATTGCCGCTGGAGCGAATACGCCGGCGGCACCATGATGAGAGGTTTCAGAAAATGTTCACCGGTCTGATCGCAACCACCGCCTCCCTGGTAAAGCTGGAAAAGAAGAACCGGCCGGTCCTGACCATCCGTGCCGCCCTGGACAAACCGCTGGCCGTGGGCGACTCGCTGGCCGTCAACGGCGTCTGCCTGACCCTGATCGAGCAAAAGAAGGACCTGCTGCGCTTCAACCTAGCAACGCCGACCCTGCGCCTATCCAATTTGCAGGATCTGTCCGTTGGTTCACCGCTCAACATCGAGTTGCCGCTGACGCTGAACGATTTCCTGGGCGGGCACCTGGTCAGCGGCCACATCGACGGCACGGTGCGCGTGCGCGCCCTGAACAAGGGCGACCAAAACTCGCGCTTCGACTTTTCCTTCCGCGAGCGGGAATGGAGAAAGTTCATCGTGCCGCGGGGCTCGGTGGCCCTGAACGGCGTCAGCCTGACCGTTTCCGAGGTCGGCGAATCCTGGCTCGCCGTGGAGATCATCCCCCAGACCCTGGCCACGACCAACCTGAAGCATCTGCGCGTCGGCGAGCGCGTCAACATTGAACTTGATTTAATCGGCAAATACCTATTTAATTTTTCAAAAACTTCTCATGGATAAAATTGATTTAATTACTATTTATTTTGCAGCCAATATGAGGTAATTAATGGACCAATATTCACCTCCCTTTCCAAGTCAACTCTCAGCACCTTCTCCAATACTCGACAGACTCAGGAGAGGTTATTCTCGTGGACTTGAGATCTTGAAGAATGAGAAAATACCTAGAGGAGCTGCATCTGACTGGCTGAGAGTAGTGAATGGCGTTTTAAGTTCACTGTATGGCCCTACACAGCCCATCGTAAAAGGATTTCGGGAGAAGGCATTATGCATAAGGAGGGATGGAATCTCTCGAGAATTTTTTGAAATGGAAGTCGCAAATCTCAAGGGGCTGATTAACCAAATGGAGTATTCAGCTGGAATCGGAGCGCTTAATACCATCTCAACTCCAAGCATCCAACCTTCCGGGAAGAAAATTTTTATTATCCACGGACATGATGAGTTGAATACCCACCGATTGACCTTGCTTCTTCAGAATCAACTTCATGTTGATCCAGTAGTAATCATTTCAAAGCCAGGAATGAGTCGCCCACTCATAGAGAAATATGAAGATAACGCTTCTTTATGTTCATTCGCCTTTGCAATAGTAACACCTGATGACGAAATATCACTTCCTGCTGGAAATTATCATCAAGCACGCCCAAATGTCATTTTTGAGTTAGGTTGGTTTGTGGGCCGACTTGGAAAACATCGAGTGACAATTTTACTAAAAGAAGGGACACAGATTCATTCAGACATTGATGGAGTATCACGAATTCAATTCCGAGATAATGTAGAAGAAAAATTCTTGCAGATTCAAAGTGAATTAAATGCTTGTGGCTTGATATAGAAAGAAAAATACATCTTCCACATTTCGTCCTCAAACGGGACAGTATAGGCGACTGTGACCGTGATTTCGTTTAGGATCTCATTTTATTTTCTATATTACTCTTCATATGCTAAAATTCATTCAAGTTAATTTAATGTTATCGGGAGAAATAGGCATAAGCAGAATGGCAATTTTAACTGAAGGACAAACAATACGCGATACTTATGAGGTCGAGCGCTTTCTTGGCGAAGGTGCATTTGCTGAGGTCTATCGAGTCCGGCATCGTTTTCTTGGCCGTCAGGCTATGAAGGTCTTCAAGCGTAGTGGCATGACGTTGACAGAAATTGAAGATATTTTAGGTGAGGCTGTTCTATTATCTCGGATTGGGCATCCTAATATTGTTCGCGTATTCGATGCGAATGTGCTTGAAGTGTCAGATGGGCTCCATGGTTTTTTTACAATGGAAAACGTTCCCGGTGGAAGTCTTGAACATTTTTGGCATTCTTTTGGCAGTAAATTTGTTCCTATTGAAACTTCAGTTGAAATCATGAAGCAGGTTTGTAGGGGTATGGCTCTTGCCCACGCTGAAAATCCTCCAATCATTCATCGTGATATTAAGCCGCAAAATATTTTGGTGGGATACGAAGCTGATGGTTTACGTGCAAGAGTTAGTGATTTTGGTCTCGCCAAAGCGGTAAACCCATTAACGTTGTTTGCCACTGCCGCGGGAACGCTTTCATTCAAACCTCCCGAGACTTTTTCCAAGGATAGGGCAGATTCTTGTGCAGCCGATGTATGGGCATTAGGTGTTACACTGTATCTCTTGCTAACTGACCAGTTACCTTATGAGATCGACCCAGATCTCGGGTGGACGAACTCTAAAGCATTTAAAAAAGAGCCTTCCTTACCATCCTCACTGAATTTTGCCATAGATAAGGATCTTGAAGGTATCATTCTTTCTTGCCTGCATATAAATCCCTCAGAACGATATCACGATGCAAGAGAATTGCTTCAGGGATTAGAATCAAGGGAAAAACCAGTGTTACAGAAAGATTCTCGCACCAAGAAAATAATTTTCTCCGAGCCTTCCAAAAAAATCTTAAGCGTTCACTCACAAATGAATATTGAAGAAGGTAAGAATCTTGCGAAACTGGCGATTCAGAAAGCCAAGGAAGAAGGACGACTTTTTGAGGCTGCAGATATTATGGAAGAAGCGTTCAATAAATCTCCGTTTCTTAGAGAGAAATATGCAGACCAAGTGCGACTCTGGCGCTGCGGTATAAGCATGTGACATGACTGATAACCAACCCATTCCAGGAAAAGATTCGAACGAATGCAAAGCGCTCTTGGACGCATGCACGCCGTTAGTTTTCCGTCAAAATGCCTTCCGCATCACAGGCTTATTAACGGATGCGTCCGTTCGAGATATCAAGCGGCGGATCGATGACTTGAAACATGCTGAGGAAATGGGGGATGCGAAAGAGGAACATCTCCATGTATTTGCCCTCAATCCGCCGCCGAGATTGGAACAAATCCGTGAGTCAGCTCTTCGGCTCCAAACCCCTGAACGCCGGATAGTAGATGAATTTTTTTGGTTCTGGCCAATGAAGTGGGGAGATGGAAAACAAGATCCTGCGCTGCTCGCTCTTGCTAAGGGAGACAAAAGCAAAACCTATAACATATGGACTAAATTACTAACCAGCGATCGATCCGAAAAGAACACAATCAGCAAACACAATCTTGCTATTATGTTTCACTTGACTGCGCTTGAAAACGAACTCCTTAATCTTAAAGCTAGCCTTAGTAATGAATCACTGTCAAAGATTGATCAGCATTGGCGCATGAGTTTTAAATTGTGGGAGGAACTAACAGAAAATGAAACCTTCTGGAGCCTGATATCAACCAGGATCAGAATACTCGATGATCCTCAATTAACAACCGGGTTCACACGTCGAATGCGTGCAACGTTCCCTGAAGCCTTAGATAAGATCAATGGCCTGCTTGCACTGCAATACATGGAGGACAATAGATTTGATTTGGCGTCTAGGCATATTGTCTATATGAAAGAGACCCATCAGGGTTTTGACAATATCCCAAAAACGCTTGCCATGATCACACAGCCTCTTCAAACGAGAATTCGTGATGCCGTCTTTCAGGCAACTCAAATTGCTGACAAGGAGCCAAGGATGTCTGCTCAAGCAGCAAAAGAACTGTTTATGGCAGTTTCAAAACCACTTAAAATCATCAAAGGTTTTCTCTCGCCAAATGACCATGATCGCATAACTCTTTGCGATATTGTGGCCGAATCCGGATTGGCATGTGCAGATGCTCATTTCCGAATCGAACATAATTTCGAGCAATGCCTTGAAATTTTGAAAGAATCTCAAAAATTTGCGGAATCTAAGGAAACGCGCAATAAAATTTCGGATGACATAGTCGATACACAAAATGCTTCTTTGCTTAACCCAATCAATCAGCTTTGCGAGCAAGTATATACAATAGCACAAGAAAAGCCGGAAAAGTCGCTCGAAGAAGCCCAACAACTCTTAGATGCATCTCATGAAATGATTGCCAGGATAAATGCTTCCCATGTGCCCGACGAAATAAAGAACCGCGCGAAGGACAGAATCGCCGGGACTCTTATGCAATGCGCCATCATTCACGGCAACAAAACTCATAATTGGAAACCCTGCGTTAGATTTTTCACTTCAAGTTTATTGATTGCCGCCGATACTGATCTTAAAAAACATATTCTAAATAATCAACACATTGCTGATAAAAATATTGAATTATTTTCGAACCTCAAACCCATTTCAGCTGCTCCATCTCTTAGCGCAGCCAACAGTAGCACCGGATTCAAGCTTATTGGAGCTTCAGATCACGACACTGAAACTGAGTCCTTTTTATCTACTCATTATTTCGTCTTTTTTTATATTCCTTTGTTTCCCATTGGAAGATATCGAGTTGTAAAAATCCCCAATGGATATAGATTCCTGGGGAAAGTTCCACTCCGAAATATAGATAAATGGCATCTTTTTATTTCATTGGGTTTGATTGCACTGGCTGTATTCTCAATGATCTTAAATGGAGCTAATGGAAAACCTTCCCATTCAAGCACTCCATCACTGCCTCCAAGTTCGAACGTTAAAAAAGATAGTCCACCCGCCTCAAGTTTATATCAAAGACAATTAGCTGATGAAATTGAAACTGGCAAAGTGCGGGCGAAAGAAATGGCGGAAGAGATTGAAGATATGGACGGTCGTCTTGAGGATTATGAACGAAGAATGAAAATGTATAATGATACCTACATGACTGATGAATATAACAATTTAGTTCAAATCTTCAATGCGCTGGTCAATGAGAGACAAAATCTCTTTGAAGAATACAGCTCTCTTATTGATGAGGTGAACTCTAAAGTAAATCGTTTTAATTCAGGAGAACGTTAAAAAAAGAGATAATTATGGAAAAGAAAAAGCATTATCAGAACAAAGACCGCTTTTCAAGCAGCCGTACCCTTCAAGTGCTCAATGACTTACTGCAGCTTATCAATTCCCTTTTAAAGGAAGATCGTTTCCATCATGTGAAGATACCTAAAGATCTCGATGTCCTTCAGCAAAATATCAGAGATTTTTCTTTAAACAAAAACGCTGATCATATTGCGCCTCAACAACCACTCCCATCTCAAAAGATTGAGGTTCTACTTAAGTCGGTTACCCGAACACTTTCAATTATCGCAACAAACGCTTGGCGCGCCCGAAAAAAAATGGTAAATAGTGAGAACGGCGAGGCCAAGGACGAAATGAGGCGCGTTTTTAGGCATATAGAAGCTATTTTTGATGCATTGAATGAAATTGGTATCGAGATAAGTGATATGCAAGGTCGAATTTATGATCCAGGCATGGCCCTTAAAGTTATCAGCTTCGAGCCGAGTCCAGGGCTGTCCAAAGAAGAAATTATTGAAACAGTTCAACCAACAATTACATGGAAAGGTAAACTCATCCAGTTGGGAGAGGTTATCGTTGGGACGCCTGAAACAATGAAAGGAGAATGACACATGATCAGAGGAACAATTGACTTCGGAATCGATCTCGGAACGACAAATAGCGCGATTGCAGTCCTTCGTGGCATAGTTACCGATGTTATCAAGAATAATTTTGAAAACGACATCACGGCATCAGCAGTACATATCGATAAGCGTGGATCGATTAATATCGGGCAATTGGCAAAAAATCAGTTGGAAAACGAAAAAAATGCAAATGATGTGCATGTTGAATTTAAACGGAAAATGGGAACGGCAATTGATTGCGAATTTAAAAGTGCCGGGCGAACAATGAAACCAGAGGAACTCTCGGCGGAAATTCTAAAGAGCCTTCGTGGGGACGCGCAGCAACGTCTTGGCGAAGAGATTCAAGCCGCTGTAATTACAATTCCCGCTGCTTTTGAGCATAACCAATGCGCGGCAACAAAGAAAGCTGCAGAATTAGCCGGCCTGATTCAGTGCCCTTTGGTTCAGGAACCTGTGGCTGCGGCATTGGCTTATGGATTTCAAGCCGCTTTTACTAAATCTTATTGGTTGGTCTATGATTTTGGGGGTGGGACCTTCGATGCTGCCATAATGAGAACAGAAGATGGCACTATCACAGTGGTTAACCATGGAGGAGACAATTACCTTGGAGGTTCAGATATTGATTGGGCGATCCTAGAACAGATTGTCTTGCCGGAATTGCAACGTACCTATAAGCTGCCCGATTTCACCCGGGGAAACAAGAAATGGCAGTCCGCTTTTGCGGCAATAAAACGATCTGTTGAAGCCGCTAAGATTCAACTTTCACGCAGTGAAACGGCTTACCTTGAGGCTTGTCATTTTAAAGGAGCTAGTAGTGAAGAAATTGAATTAGACTTCAAGCTAACCAGGGGGGCGCTCGTTAATGTGTCAGAACCGATAATAATGCGGTCAATAAATATATGCAAACGAGTATTGAAAGAAAAAAATCTTAGCCCTTCAGCAATCGAGAGAGTAATCCTTGTCGGAGGCCCCACATTAGCCCCATATTTCCGAGAAATCCTTGAGGTGAATCTTGGAATTCCCCTTGACTTCAGTGTTGACCCATTAACTGTAGTCGCACGTGGAGCTGCTGTTTTTGCTGGAACGCAACGTATTGAGGGAAAAGTTTTACCCAAAGCTATTTCCGGACAATATAAAATTGATTTGAAGTATAAGCCGGTGGGGGCGGATGCCGATCCTTCTATAAGGGGAACCGTTAAGGCCCCTACCGATTCAAATGTAGAAGGTTTTACGATTGAGTTCATCAATCAGCAGTCACATTGGCGAAGCGGTAAACTTCCGTTAAAGGAGAATGGCCTCTTTCAGATAAACATCCTTGCAGAAAAAGGGGTTCAGAACATTTTTGCCATCGAATTGCTTGCCCCTTCAGGGGGGAAAATGGTGACAATGCCCGATTCATTTCATTATACAATCGGTATGGCGATTTCTGAACAGCCCATCACTAATTCAGTTTCCATTGCTTTGGCCAATAATGAAACCGAAGTTTTCTTTAAAAAGGGAGAACCGCTTCCCGCGAAAGCAAAAAAAATCCTCCGATCTGTCCAATTCGTAAAAAAAGGTTCTGCAGATCATATTCTTAATGTGCCTGTGGTTGAGGGAGAAAATGATTTAGCGGATAGGAATCTTCATCTTGGGACACTAGCCATAAAGGGAACGGATGTGCGGCGAGATGTCCCGACTGGCTCGGAAGTTGAAGTCACTCTTCTTATGGATTCACCAGGAATAATCCGAGCTAAAGCATATATTACGATGCTTGATGAGGAATTTGAGATGGTTATCAACCGCAACGACCAAATTCCCAATCTTTTGAATTTGCAGCGAGAATTCAATGAAGAATCGGAACGACTGAAAACAATTAAAGACAATGCTATCAATGCCAATGAAGATAAGGTTGTGGAACTCTTGGAAGAAATAGAGGAATCAAAAGGATTGGATGACATTAAGCATCTTATTGATGTGGCAAAAGCTGATTCCGTTGCGGCAAAAAAAGCTATAAAACTCCTGCTTGAAATTAAAATAAAAAATGACAAGGCGGAATATGCTCTCAAGTGGCCCGCCCTCATTGCCGAAACAAATCAAAACCTCGATGAACTTGATGCTATTATTGAAGTGCACGGAACTGAGGACCAAAAGGATCGAGCAAATAAACTCCGGGAACAGGCAGAAGAACTCATCCAGCAGAAACGTACGGAACCTCTCCGCCATAACATTAAATGTATTCGGGATTTACATAACGAGGTGCTGTTTGAACAGCCGGAATTTTGGATGGGATTCTTCAAGCATCTTACGGAGCAACGAAGCAAAATGAATGATCAAGAAGTAGCAGAACAACTTTTCAATCAGGGTTTAAAATTTATCGAACAAGGTAATGCTAAAGGATTGCGAAATGTTGTTGCTCAATTGCTTGGGTTAATTCCTCAGGAAGAGGCCGAGGCTATTAAAAAGGGGTATGAGTCGGGATTGTTGAAATAAGTAATTGTGTTTTAGGGCTAAACATCTTTCTCGCAAAAATTGTATTATCCTAAAAACCCCTCGCCTTTCCCATAGATGTATTCCATAAAAGATGACTAAACAATACTTGCGGATATACAGCAGGATAATATTGGGCGCGGCGCTCGCCGTATTGCCTCATCTAATAATCTACCTGAACGACGATTCGTTGCCTCATGGAAAAAACTACCTGAAAAGTAGGAGAATGACACCAAAGAGATCAGGCAAGAGACCTGATAAGCGAGGTGTC
>Ga0180009_10000871_pt1 | contig 38596 bp, 32 predicted proteins | sample OS_PC_MetaG_FD_123537 | JGI IMG/M metagenome (GOLD analysis project Ga0180009, IMG submission 123537) | Groundwater microbial communities from the Aspo Hard Rock Laboratory (HRL) deep subsurface site, Sweden - OS_PC_MetaG | ecosystem: Environmental > Aquatic > Deep subsurface > Groundwater... | reverse complement strand
CTGAACGAACTCAGCCCACGTTCGCGGGTAGTCGTGACCCGCCACCGGATGCCCTCCCGTCTTGCCGCTCGTCTTGCCCACCACTACATGTAGACATAGGTGGAGCTAAATGGATACCCCCTTAGCACTATTCGAGCCCCTGATCAGCGGCGGCTGCGGATCAGAGGAGGTCGCGCAGAGCTTGGGCCTCCCGATAGTTCTTGAGCCGGTTGAGGGTCTTGGCCTCGACCTGACGGATGCGCTCGCGGGTGACCCCGAAGCGGGCGCCCACCTCTTCCAGAGTGCGCGGTTGTTCTCCCCGCAGCCCGAAGCGCAGTTCGATGACCTTGCGCTCGCGGAGAGGCAGGGTCCCGAGCACCTTGAGCAGCTCCTCGCAGCGAAGTTTCCGCAGGACTGCTTCGAGCGGCTCGTCGGCGTCGGAGTCTTCAACGAAATCGCCCAGCTCGGAATCGTCTTCCTCGCCGAGGGGGGTGGCCAGTGACACCGCCTCCTGTGCGGCCTTCATGATCTCGCACACCTTCTCCGACGTGACGTTCATCTCGACGGCGATCTCGTCCACAGACGGCTCCCGACCGTTCCTCTGGAGGAGCATGCGCTGGATGGCCTTCAGCTTGTTGATGGTCTCGACCATGTGGACAGGTACCCGGATGGTGCGGGCCTGATCGGCGATGGCCCGCGTGATGGCCTGACGGATCCACCAGGTGGCATACGTGGAGAACTTGAACCCGCGCTCGGGGTCGAACTTCTCGACCGCTCGAATGAGCCCCAGATTGCCCTCCTGGATCAGATCGAGGAAGAGCAACCCCCGCCCCACATACCTCTTGGCGATGGAGACCACGAGCCTCAGGTTGGCCTCGGTGAGCTGACGCTTCGCCTCCAGATCCCGCGCCTGGATGCGCCGGGCGAGCTCGATCTCTTTGTCCGCCTTGATGAGGGGCACCTTGCCGATCTCCTTCAGGTACTGGCGCACGGGGTCGCTCGCGGAGTGGTCGATCGCAAGATCCAGCTTGCTCAGGAACTCTTCTTCGCCCGAGTAGTCGTCATCCGCATCGTCGGTGTCGGCACCCTCTTCAGCGTAGACCACGTCGAAGCCGGCATCGGCGAGGGCGCCGTAGAGGGTTTCCAGATCCTCCGCCGGCAGATCCGCGTCGCGCAGCGCCTGCCCGACCTCGGCCGTGCTCAAGAACCCCTGGTCGCGCCCGCGAGCCAGGAGTTGGCTGAAGACCCGATTCCCGGCGCCCGGGGTCTCGAGCGCCACGCTTACCCTTCTTCCACGTTCGCCAGCATCGCCCGCACCTCGTGCTGAAGCTGTCCGAGCCGAACCAGACGCCGTTCCATCTCGACATCGCGTTCGCCCGACTCGAGTCGTGCGCTGAGTTGTTGTACCGCGCGGGCCAAGTGCTGCTCCTCGAGCCGCAGATGACGCTCGTGCAGCATCGCGCGCCCATACTCACCCACGTCAGACTCCACGGCGAGCCGCACGAAGAAGCGGCCCAGTTCGGAATCGTCGCGCGCCAGATCGCGCAGCACCTGGGCCGGCGATGCGGAGAGGATCACCTCACGAAGACCCAAGAACGCCTCCCGGTGCAGCGGATCGACGAAGTGCTCCGAGTCGAGCTTGCCGAGGAGGCCGCGTGCCTCCTCAGGGTTGCTGAGCACGGCTATGAGGAACTCGCGCTCAACGGTGGCTTCGGGCGAGCGCACCCGCTCACGATATGAGGGGACCGCCCGGACATCGGACCCCCGAGTCGACTGCGGCAAGGAGCCTCCGCGGCGGGGTGCCGCGGCGGTGACCCCGGGCTCGCGCACGAGGATCTCGACGTTCTCGGGACTCAGACGCAGCCGGTCTGCGATCAGCCGCACCTCTTCTTCTCGCTCCTTCGGCGACGAGGCCTTGGCCAGGATGGCACGCACCACGTCGAACGCCTGCACGCGACCCGCGGCACTTGCCGTGTCGGAAGACTCCAGCGCGCGGAGCAACTCGAAGCGGAGAATGGAGATGCGGCCTGCGGTCAATCTGCGCACGGCCTCCGCACCGCCCTTCTTCGCCACGTCGGCGGGATCCTCTCCGGGCGGCAGCGGCACGACCATAGCGCGCAGGGAACGGCTCCGGGCAAGCTCTCCCGACCTCTGGGCCGCCTCGATGCCGGCGCGATCTGCGTCGAACATGAAGTGCACGTTGGGCGTGAACCGGGAGAGAAGTCCGAGCTGACCGTCGGTGAGGGCCGTCCCCATGGAGGCCACGGCATTGCCGACACCGGCCTGTGCAAGGGCAAGGACGTCGGTGTAGCCCTCCACGATCAGCACCTCGTCGGAATCGGCGATTGCACGCCGCGCTTGAAAGAGGCCATACAGGAGGTGACCCTTCCTGTACACGGGCCCCTCGGGGGAGTTCAGGTACTTCGGGTTCTCGTCCCCGAGCGTCCGGCCCCCGAAACCCACCACGCGGCCGCGATGATCCACCAGCGGGAACATCAACCGACCCCGGAATCGATCGTACGCCTTGTCCGATTGACGGATGAGGAGGCCGGCGGCCTCCATCTCTGCCTCGGTGTATCCCTCCTTGAGAGCGCGCCCGTGAAGCCCGCGCCAGCCTCCGGGAGCCAAGCCCACCCGGAACTGCTCGCACACCGCACGCTCGAGCCCTCGCGCTTCCAGATAGGCGCGCGCGGTCTCTCCCCCCTTGCTCTCCCACAGATAGCGTGAGTAGAACTCGGCGGTCTTGTCCAGCAGCGCGAGGAGGCGACGCTCGCCCGACCGGTCGCGATCGGAGCCGGTCTTGCCCTCCTCGTACTCCACGGGCACCGAGAAGCGCTCCCCGAGCTGTTCGACCGCCTCGGCGAACGAGAGGTTCTCAAGTCGCTGCACGAACGTGAAGACGTTGCCGCCCTCCCCGCATCCGAAACAGTAGTAGAGACCCTTGTCGGCGCTCACCGAGAACGATGGGGTCTTCTCCTGGTGGAACGGGCAGAGCCCGGAGTAGGTCGCGCCTCTTTTCCGCAGGCTCGTATAGCCGGACACCACGTCGACGATGTCGGCGGCGACGCCGACAGCCTCAACACTGTCGTCCTTGATGCGAGGGCTCACCGCGCTCCTCGATGCGAAAGGGTCTTCCCCTGTGGGAGAACGTGGTCTGAAGTAGGAAGAGTGAGGGCCGCGCGAGTATATCAAAGCGCCCGGATGCACGGACCCCCCACAGGACTCAACGAGTCCAGGAACGCGGCACGAACCACTCGAAGAACACGCGCTCGGCGAAACGATCGGTCATACCCGCCACATGATCGGTCACCGCGCGCACGAGTCGCGCCCGCTCGTCGGCATCGCCACCGGGGGCGAGGGGAGCGACGACGAGGGCAGGGTCGTCGAGCGGGATCAAGCCGGCGGGCGGCATCGAGCCGGCGGGCAGCTTCTCGGGATGCTCGAGCAGGTGGTGGAAGAGCCTCCCCACCAGGTCGCGGATACTGGCCCCACCGCTCTCCTCGATGGAGCGCGGGTACACCCGCTCGAACAGGAACCCCCGCAGCGCGGCCATAGACGACGCTACCGCCGGACTCTGGCGGATGGCGCCGACGCGGTCACTCTCGTCCACGAGGTCGTGCACCAACGCGTCGATACGCTCCGATCCCGTCGCGCCCAGCGTCGCCACGGCTACCGGGGGAAGGTCAGCCACGGTGATCAGGCCGGCGCGCACGGCGTCGTCGATATCGTGGTTGATGTAGGCGACGCGGTCGCAGATGCGCACGATGGCCGCCTCGAGGGTGGCGGGCTCGCCTGCGCCCGTGTGGTGCAGGATGCCGTCGCGCACTTCCCAGGTGAGGTTGAGGCCGCGACCTTCGTCCTCCAGCACCTCCACCACCCGCAGGCTCTGCTCGTTGTGGCGGAAGCCCGCGTATCCGAGGTCGCGCAGCACCGCGTCGAGGGCGTCCTCGCCGGCGTGACCGAAGGGCGTGTGTCCGAGGTCGTGACCCAGGGCGACGGCCTCGGTGAGGTCTTCGTTCAGGCGAAGGGCGCGCGCGGCGGTGCGGGCGATGCCCGACACCTCCAACGTGTGGGTGAGCCTGGTGCGATAGTGGTCGCCCTCGGGCGAGATGAACACCTGGGTCTTGTGCTTGAGGCGGCGGAACGCCTTGCTGTGCACGATGCGGTCGCGGTCGCGCTGATAGGGCGTCCGCACCGAACAGGGAGCGTCGTCGGCATGCTCCCTCCCGCGGGAGGCGGAGGAGCGCTGGGCGAGCGGCGAGAGCCCGGCCTCGAAGGCCTCGGCGGAGATCCGTACGCGGCCGGGCGTCTCTCGCTTCATCGCAGGGTCGGTCGGCGGCCCCCGCAGGGCTGCCCGACCTCAGTCTCCTTGGGCCGTCGCGCCCGCTTCCTCCAGCACAGCCTGCGCTGCCGCGAGGCGGGCGATGGGCACCCGGTACGGGCTGCAACTCACGTAGTCGAGCCCCACCCGATGACAGAACTTCACGCTGCTGGGCTCACCGCCGTGCTCGCCGCAGATGCCCAGCTTGATGTCGGGCTTGACCGCACGGCTCTTCTCCACGGCCATCGCGACCAGCTGACCCACGCCACCCTGATCGAGCTTCTCGAACGGATTGTCTTTCAGGACGTCGGTCTGGATGTAGTACGTGAGGAACTTCCCTTCGGCGTCGTCACGTGAGAACCCGAGCGCCGTCTGAGTGAGGTCGTTCGTGCCGAAGCTGAAGAAGTCGGCGTATGGGGCGATCTCGTCGGCGGTGACGGCCGCGCGGGGCAGCTCGATCATCGTACCTACCTTGTATGCGACGGAGGCCGCGCGCTCGGCCAGCACCTCTTCCGCGATCTTGACCGTGAGGTCCCGCATGATCTCGAGTTCCTTGGCGAACCCTACGAGCGGGATCATGATCTCGACGATGGGCGCCTCGCCCAACTCGGTGGCCACGTCGCAGGCGGCCTCCATGATGGCGCGCGCCTGCATGCCGTAGATCTCGGGATACTGTATTCCCAAGCGACAGCCGCGGGTGCCCAGCATGGGGTTCATCTCGTGCAACACCTTGACCTTCGCGGCAAGGGCTTCCTTCTCGGCGATCTCGTCGACCGTGGCGCCCGTATGCTTCATGCGCTCCAGCTCGACCATGAGTCCGGTGTAGTCGGGGAGGAACTCGTGCAGCGGCGGGTCGAGAAGGCGGATGGTCACCGGCAGGCCGGCCATGGCCCGGAAGATGCCGTCGAAGTCGTCGCGCTGGAAAGGGAGCAGCTTGGCAAGGTGCGCTTCCCGCTCCTCGGTGCTGTCGGACATGATCATGGCCCGCACATGGGGCAGGCGGTCTTCCTGCATGAACATGTGCTCGGTCCGGCAAAGCCCGATGCCCTCGGCGCCGAACTCGCGGGCCTTGGTAGAGTCCTCGGGCGTGTCGGCGTTGGTGCGAACGCCGAGGCGGCGCACCTCGTCGGCCCAGCCGAGCACGATCTCGAAGTTCTTGTCGATCTGAGGCGGCACCAACTCCACCGTGCCCACGATCACCTGGCCGGTGGTGCCGTCCATGGTGATCCAGTCACCCTCCTTCACCACCGTGTCGCCTACCGAGAAGCAACGAGCAGCCATGTCGATCTTGATCTCGGACGCGCCGGCGATGCAGGGCTTGCCCATACCGCGCGCTACGACAGCCGCGTGTGAAGTCATACCGCCGTGGCTGGTGATGACGCCCTGCGCCTTGACCAGACCGTGGATGTCGTCGGGATTGGTCTCCCAGCGGACGAGGATGACCTTCTCGCCCTTGTCGCCACGCGACTCGGCCGTGTCGGCGTCGAACACCACCTCACCCACGGCCGCGCCGGGAGACGCGTTCAGGCCCTTGGTGAGCGCGTCGAACGAGGCGGACGAGTCGAGGCGAGGGTGCATCATCTGGTCGAGGGCGGCGGGGTCGACGCGCATGAGCGCCTCTTCCTTCGTGATCAGGCCCTCTTCCACCATGTCTACCGCGGTGCGAAGTGCCGCGGCCGCGGTTCGCTTGCCGCTACGCGTCTGGAGCATGTACAGCGTGCTGTCCTCGATCGTGAACTCGATGTCCTGCATGTCACGGTAGTGCGACTCGAGCGTCCCGCGGATGGCCACGAGCTGGTCGTAGGCGGCGGGCATGACGTCGCGCATCTCCTCGAGCGGGCGGGGATGGCGCACGCCGGCGACCACGTCCTCGCCCTGAGCGTTCATGAGAAACTCGCCGTAGAAGCGGTTCTCACCGGTGGAAGGGTCGCGCGTGAAGGCCACTCCCGTGCCCGAGGTGTCGCCCTTGTTCCCGAACACCATCGACTGCACGTTGACCGCGGTGCCCAAGTCGTCGGGGATGCCGTGGATCTTGCGGTACACCCGCGCACGATGGTTGCCCCAGCTGCGGAACACCGCCTGGATGGCCAGGTGGAGCTGCTCGACGGTGCCGGTGGGGAAACCGTAGCCGGTGTGCGAATCGACGATCGCCTTGAAACGATCCGTGAGGTCCTTGAGGTCGTCAGCGGTGAGGTCGGTGTCCTCCACGGCGCCCACCGCCCGCTTCTTCGCGATGAGCGCGTCCTCGAAGTGCTGCGAGTCGACGCCCATGACCACGTCACCGAACATCTGGATGAAGCGGCGGTACGAGTCGTACGCGAAACGGGGGTTCCCGGTGGCGGCCGCCATGCCCTCGACGGTGTCGTCGTTCAGCCCGAGGTTGAGCACCGTGTCCATCATGCCCGGCATGGAGACCACCGCGCCCGAGCGCACCGACACCAGGAGCGAGTTCGCCGGGTCGCCGAAGCCCTTGCCCGTGACCTTCTCGAGGGTGGCCAGGTGGGCCGCTATCTCCGCCTCGAGGCCGTCGGGGAACGCGCCGCACTTCCCGTATTCGACACACGCCTGGGTGGTGACGATGAAACCAGGAGGGACGGGGATGCCGATGCCGGTCATATCGGCGAGGTTGGCTCCCTTCCCGCCCAACAGGGGTTTCAGATCGGCTCGACCTTCGGAAAAATCGTACACGTATTTCGTATCATCCATGTGGGAATTTCTCCTTAGGAACCCTCGACATAAGCTGCGCCGGATGACGAAGCCCCCCACGGGGGCCGGGCCATTGTATCGGAGGGGCGAGAGCTTGTGAAGCTTGAAACAGGCGCCGGGGTCGCGTATCACCGGCCGCCGTACTGCCGCCGTACTGCCGCCCGCCCACCCAGGGCTCCCGCCTACCCCTGAAGCAGCTCCAGATGGGCCGCGCGCCGCACGGTAACGGCGACGGAGGCCAGCAGGCGCAACCTGTTCAGCCGGACCGCCTCGTCGTCGGCCATGACCAGCACGTCTTGGAAGAAGCGGTCGACCGCCGGCCGCAGCGTCGCGAGTGCAACGAGGACGTCGTGATGCTCGCCGGCGGAAGACAGCTCCGCGGCACGGGCGTCGACCGCCAGCCACGCTTCGTATAGGGCGCCCTCCGCATCTTCCCGGAAGAGCGCCGGGTCTACGGGAACCCCCGCGGCGTCCTCAGGCAGCTTCTTCGCCAGGTTCGACGGACGGGTGGCCGTGACCACGAGATCGTCCCAGCCTTCGCTCTCCCGGAAGGCGGCGAGCGCCGCCGCCCGCTTACGCACCGCGGCGAAGACGTCGGACGTGGGAAGAGCGGCCTCGACCGCGTCGCGGGCGATATCGTTGTCGGTGAGGAACTTGGCCAGACGCTCCTTGACGAACTCGGTGGCTTCGGCGATCACACGCTCGGCGCCCACCAGCCCGGGGAAACGCTCGAGCCCGGCGTATGCGGCGCTCACCAGAGCGCGCACGTCGTACTCGAAGCCGTGCATGAACGAGATCGTCACCATGCCCATGGCGGCACGGCGCAACCCGTAGGGGTCCTTGGAGCCCGAAGGCGGTTCGCCGCAGGCGAAGGCCGCCACCACGTTATCCACCTTCTCGGCCGTGGCCAACAACGCCCCGGCGACGGTGCGGGGCGGGTCGCCTCCGGCCGCGTCGGGTAGGTACTGCTCGCGGATGGCCTGCGCCACATCGGCGGGGAACTCCTCGATGCGGGCGTAGGTCTCCCCCATAGCCCCTTCGAGGTCGGCGAACTCGCGCACCATCACCGACACCTGGTCGGCCTTGGCCAGGCGGGCCGCCTCCAAGGCGTGCGCGGCCGCGTCGGCAGCTACGCCCGTGACGCCGGCCAGATAGTCCGTCAGAGCGACAACGCGAGCGGTCTTGTCGGCCATCGTCCCTATCTTCACGTGGAACACGACTCGGTCGAGCCCAAGGGCCATCTGCTCCAAGCCCATGGCCAGATCCTTGTCGAACGAGAACTCCGCGTCCTCGATCCGTCCCCGCAACACGCGCTCGTTGCCGGCCGTGATCTGGTCTGCGAAGGCGGGGTCACCGTTCGAGACGTAGAGGAAAGTGCAATCGAGTGCGCCGTCGGCGTCGAGGAGTGGGAAGTACCGCTGATGCGACTGCATGGCGGTGACGAGCACGTCCTCGGGCAGCCGCAGATGCTGTTCCCCGAAGGCTCCCCACAGCACCGAAGGCCACTCCACCAGGTGAAGCACCTCGTGCAGCTTGTCCATGGGATCGGCCCAGGAGAGCGCACGCTCGCCCGCGAGCCTGTCGAGCTCGGCCCGCAGGAACGCCTCGCGCTCCTCGTGGTTCACCATCACCTTCACCGAGCGCATGGCCTCCACGTAGCCGGCGGGCGACGCCAGCTGCACGTCGTCGCCGAGCCAACGGTGCCCACGGCTGGCGCGGCCCGAGGCGACGCCCACCACCTCGAACGGCACCACGTCGTCACCGAATAGGGCCACCAGCCAGCGCATGGGGCGGGAGAAGCGGAGTTCCTTCGACCCCCAACGCATGTTCTTCGGGAAGTACATGTCGCGCACGATCTTGGCGCAGATCTCAGGAAGGAGATCGGACGTGGGCCGCCCACCAGAGCGGGACACCGCGAACACGAAGCTGCGGCCGTTCTCCTCGCGCACCTGCAGGTCTTCCACGACCACACCCCGGGCGCGGGCGAACCCGACGGCCGCGGGAGTGGCGGCTCCCTGCGCGTCGAACGCCGCCTCGACGGACGGCCCGCGCTGGGCGTTCTCGCGGGGCGTTTGCATCTCGGGCATCGCCTCCACGAGGACGGCGATGCGACGCGGCGACACCATGACCCGCAACGACTGAGGGGCAAGGTCGATGTCGGCGGCGGCGAACAGACCGGCGGCGCGTTCGGGCAAGAGCCGCAGCACGGCAGCGCAGGCCGAAGCGGGGAGCTCCTCCACGCCTATCTCGAGCAGGAAGTCGCGCGCCATTTCAGGCCTCCTTCCCGGTCGCGGAGGGGACGTCGGAGGCGGAGCCGGTGTCAGGGCTCGACGCCGCGCGCCGCTCTTCCAGTTGCACCACGTAGAGTTCGGCCACGCGCCGGGCGATAGTGCGCACCCGGGCGATGTAGCCGGTGCGCTCGGTGACGCTGATGGCGCCGCGGGCATCGAGCAGGTTGAACGTGTGGGAGCACTTGAGCACGAAGTCGTACGCCGGCATGACCAACCCCCGGGCCAGACAGCTCTCGCACTCCTGCTCGTAGTCGGTGAAGTGGCGCTGCAGCATGGAGACGTTGGAGGTATCGAAGTTGTAGGCCGACCACTGCGCTTCATTCACCCGATGCACGTCGCCGTAGGTGACTCCGGGCACCCACACCAGGTCGAATGCGCTGCCGACCCCCTGCAGGTACATGGCCAGTCTCTCGGTGCCGTAGGTGAGTTCCACGCTGATCGGGTCGAGGTCGATACCGCCCACCTGCTGGAAGTAGGTGAACTGCGTCGCCTCCATCCCGTCGATCCAGACCTCCCAGCCGAGACCCCAGGCACCCAGCGTGGGCGACTCCCAGTCGTCTTCCACGAAGCGCACGTCGTGCTCGGCCAGCCTGATGCCTAGATGCTCGAGCGAGGCGAGGTAGAGGTCTTGGATGTCGTCCGGAGCGGGCTTGAGGATCACCTGGTACTGATAGTAGTGGCCCAACCGGTAAGGGTTCTCGCCGTAGCGCCCGTCGGTGGGCCGGATCGAGGGCTCCACGTATGCCACGTTCCACGGGTCGGGACCCAAGGCGCGCAAGAAGGTGGCCGGGTTGAAGGTGCCCGCTCCCACCTCGGTGTGGTACGGGTGCCAGATGACGCAACCTTTGTCGGCCCAGAAGCTCTCCAGGCCCAGGAGGACGTCTTGGAACGTGGGTCTCTCTTTGCTCACGATGACCTCTCGCTTGCCGGTTTCCGGGCGCCCACGGGGGGAGGCGATTGTAACAGACCGTCCGCCGGGGAGTAGGCCGCGCGTTCCCGGGGAACGCCTGCCCCAAGGGGGGAGCCTCTACGCCGACCACACGCGAGTGGCGGCGTTCACACAACCGGGCGTACGCACAATCGGAACGGGAGGCACTGCAACATGGACTTCAGTCAACTCGTACAGGAGCGGTACAGTTCGCGCAGCTATCAGACGCGTGAAGTAGAGAAGGACAAGCTCCTTCGCGTGCTCGAGGCGGCACGCCTGGCTCCGACGGCCGCGAACCGTCAGGCATTCAGGATCGTCGTGATCACCGACCCGGTGCTTCGTGCCGAGATGAAGGCCGCCTACCATCGCGAGTGGTTCTACTCGGCACCCGTGATCATCGCCGCCGTCGGGTTCCCCGACCGCAACTGGGTGCGCGCCGACGGCAAGAACTACAATGACGTCGATGTGGCCATCGTCATGGACCACCTGATCATGCAGGCCGCTGAACTCGGTCTGGGCACGTGCTGGATCGCCGACTTCGATGCTCACGCGGTCAGCGAGATCCTCGACCTTCCCGACGACGCGCAACCTGTGGCGTTGACTCCTCTGGGCTACCCGGCCGACAGCGCCCGCCCCAAGAAACGCCGCCTGCTGGAAGACCTCGTCTCCTGGAACGGTTTCTAGCGATCGGGGCACCAACCCGCGAACCGACCGGCGGGCCTGAGCCGCGAACCGACCGGTGGCTCAAGCGGGTTCCGGTCGTGAGTCGAGAGTGGCGCGTACCGTGTGCAGGAGCTCCTCGGGCGAAAAGGGCTTGGCGATGAATGTGAAAGCTGCGCCCTCCTCGATCTGTCCGCGCAGCTTCTCGTCGGGGGTGTAACCGGACATGAACATGACCTTCGCACCCGGGTGCACTTCCAGCACGCGCCCCATGAGCTCGAGCCCCGTCGCGCCTGGCATGACCAGGTCGGAGAGGAGAAGGTCGATGGTCTCCGTGTTCCGGTCGGCGAGCTGGATCGCCTCCTCGCCGCTTCCGGCAGCGAGCACTGAGTAGCCCGCGTCCGAGAGGAAGCGGATGACGAGACCGCGAACCTGCGGGTGGTCCTCGGCGACAAGAATGGTCTCTGAGCCGCCGACCGACCGTTGCTTCGCTCTCCCCATCGACGTGTCCCGGGGGACCCCGAAGGCCCTCGGGATGTATACGTCGAACATGGTGCCGATGCCGACTCTGCTGTCGATCGAAGTGAAACCGCCCGCCTGAGCGACTATCCCGTAGACCGTCGCGAGACCCAACCCGGTGCCGCGCTCCTCCGCGCGCCTGGTGAAGAACGGCTCGAAGATGTGTGACAGGGTGTCGGCGTCCATCCCGATGCCGGTGTCCACGACCGACAGCCGGACGAACCTGCCCGTGCGCGCGTCCGGGCCGAGGCCGGGTAGATCGACTTCGCCGACCTGGGCGTTCTCGACCGCGACCGCGAGGTTACCGCCGTCCGGCATAGCCTCCGCGGCGTTCACCACGAGATTCAGAAGCACCTGTTCGATCTGAGCGGCGTCCGCGGAGTCCGAAGGCAAGCAGTTGGCGAGTGAGTGACGCGGCCCGCTCACTGGTTGCTCGTATCTCGTCGACATCGAGAAGTCGTGGATCGTCCGGTTCGAACGAGACCGCTAGGAGCTCCGCATACCTAAGGATGGCTGTGAGGTAGTTGTTGAAATCGTGCGCCACGCCGCCGGCCAGCCGGCCGATGGCGTCCATCCTCTGCGACCGGAACAGGTCCTGCTCCAGTCGACGGCGGTCGGTCCCATCGTGACAGATACCGCCCACCGCCCAAATCGCTCCATCCTGAAGTACAGGGTACAGGGTGTCCTGGTGGAACTGCTCGTCGGGTGGGTCACCGAGAACGTGGTCCAACGACACCGCCTCGCCGGTCCCTATCACCCGATCGAACGTCGCGCGATACTCGCGGGCGAGCGCGGGCGGGTACACGTCTTCCAGGGTCTTTCCCACCAGCCTGTCGCCTTCGCCCAGGCCAACATGGGTCAGCCGCTGGTTGGTGTCCCGATACCTCCCCGTTCTATCCAGCATGAAGATGTGGTCAACCGAGGAGTCGACGAGGGCGCGAAGTCTGGTCTCGCTCTTTGCCAACTCCGCCTCGGCGCGCTTCTGCTCCGAGACATCAACCAAGACCGATCTCTCTCGAGGACCGCGCCGTCGGAGGCCGTCTCCACGGTCACGTAGTCGCGCAGCCACACGACCCGCCCTCCGGCGGCGAGCATGCGGTACTCCAGCGTGTGGTCCAGCCCAGCGCGCAGGTTGCGATCGCTCTCCGCCACGGTGGCCGCGCGGTCGTCAGGGTGTATGTGGTCGCACCAGAAGCCGAACGCTCCTCCCTCGTGCGCGAACCAATCATCCACCGAGTACCCGAGGATACGCTCGGTCTGCCCCGCCACTCGGTAGATCGCGGTGGCGTCGGACTCGAGGATGATGGCATCCAGACCCGCCATGAACGAACTCAGGTGCTCGGTGGCCGCAGTCTGCCGCCGCAGGACGACTCCGTGTTCGAGGTGAATGAAGAACACCACCCCCACCACCCCGAGCATCGCCGTGACCGCCATCGGAGCGGCGCCCGCCTCAGACACGAGCCGGTAGACGAACACGTAGCCGATCGCGTGGAAGGCCCCGATCACGAAGAGCGCCACGAGCCAGTAGAGGCTCGCACCCATCACCTCGCGCGAACGCCGATGATTCGAGAGCGCGATCGCACCCCCGCCAACGAGGAGAAGCGTCTGGATCGCGGGGGCCGCCAAGCCGTAGCCGTCTCCTATCGCAGCCCAGAGCGCCAGAAAGAGAACCAGCAATGCGGGCGGGACGATCACAAGGCGACGGCGATCGTCCTTATCGAAGAACGCGAGGACCACCTCGAGGAACAGATAGAGAGCAAGGGCTGCGGTGAAGGCGTACACGAACTGGGCAACAGGCGAGGTGCGCCACACCAGCACGACGAGAACCGAAAGGCTGTAGACCAGCCAACCGGCCAAGAGCAGCAAGAACCGGCTTCCCCTGAATCTGAGATAGAGGTCGAGCGCGACGGCGGCGCCCACCAGCCGCACGAGCAGGACGATCGAGTACGCAAGGGTGAAGGAGGTTCCCTCGGTCACGCTCCGCACCCTACGCCTCGACTCCCGGAACCCAAGACCGTCAACCTCCCCCGCTCCGATGTAGCGCCACCGCTCCGGCCAGCCTACCCGTTCGTGACAAGAAGCAGGCCGAAGTGGCACCCGTGATGCTCCGAATACGCATGATGCCCCACAGGGACGGGTATGAGCGCCACAACCGAGGCCGTATCGGGTCGTGCCGACGCGCGGAACCCTCGACACAGCGAAGAAGGAGGCCGTTCGGTGAATCCGAAAGCCGTGATAGTGCTGGTGCCGGCCGTGTTGCTATTGGTAGTGATCGTGCAGAACACGGAGGCGGTACGGCTGCGCCTGCTCTTCTGGGAACTGGACACGTCGCTCGTGATCGTCCTGGTACTGACGGCCGTGCTGGCTTTCGCCACCGGCTTCCTCACGTCGTGGATCATGGCCTCGAACAAGAGGCGCGCGGCCAAGGCCGCGCGGCGGTAGTATCCGCGGGCGGCGGAGCGGGACGACGCCCTTCGGCCGTGCGGCGGCTAGGGGGCCGACGTCGGGGTGGTCGTGGTCGAGCTGCTGCTCGAAGTGGTGGTGGGGTTCGTGGTGGTCGTCGTGGTCGACGTGGTGGTGGACGACGACGTGGTGGTCGGCAGAGGCTTGGCCACGATGATGGTGACGGTGGAGTCCTTCTTGACCTTGGTGCCGGCCGGCGGATCCTGATCGAACACCTTCCCTGATTCGTAGGCGTCCTCGGGCTGCTCCACCACTCTCACACGAAGGTCCGCGTCACCTATCTTGACACCCGCGGGACCCTTGAAGAGACCGATGACGTTCGGCACCGTGACCTTGGGCACGAGCGCGCCGTTGCTCACGTAGATGGTCACAGTGGAACCCTCGGCCACCCGTTGCCTGGCCTTCGGGAACTGCTCGACCACTTCGCCCGCGTCCTTGTCGGAGTCGCGCTCGAGGAGCTTGACGGTCAGCCCATACTCGTCCCCCAGCAGGGCCAGCGCCCGTTCCTGGCTGAGACCGACAACGTCGGGCAGGTCGATCTGCGTGCCGGAGGGACCGGAACTCACGTAGATCACCACCGCGGAGCCCACCGAGACCATCTCGCCCGCCTCGGGGTCTTGGCGGAAGACGGTGCCTTCGGGTTGGTCTTCCGACGGCTCGCGCCTGATGTCCTCCTGCAGCTCGAGTTGACCGAGCAGTATGAGGGCCTGCACCTCGCTCTCACCCACGAGCTCCGGCACCTCCACCTGCTCGCCGCTCACGGCCAGCCACACCGACACCGTCCCGCCGAGCTCGACCTTCTCGCCCTCCTTTGGGTCCTGACGAGCGATATGGCCGGGCTCGTACAGGTCGGTCTTCTCTTCGCCCTTGATCTCCAGCTTCAGATTGACGGCGGCGAGCTTCTCCTCGGCCTCCTGCGGGGTCAAGCCCACGAGGGACTCCACCACCACCGTGTCGCCGCCTCCACCGAGGGTGCTGGCGATCACATACACTCCACCCACCAGGAGGATCAGGAACGCCACCACGAGCACCCACGGCCAAGCGCTGCGGCGCGCAGGAGGCGCGAACGGTAGATCATCTTCACGGTCGGCGACCGGATAGCGACCTGACGCGGGTCGCACCTGGGTGGGATCTGCCGGGACGTGGTAGGCACGCGGGCGATCCTCCGCCCCCACGCCGCTCATCACGCGAGTGTGCTCGTCGGAGAAACCGGGTTCGTCCGCGGGGTCGCGCCTGAAGACCGGGGGTGCCTGGACGGATTCGCCCCTCTGCACGCGGTACAGGTCGTCCATGAAGGCGGCCGCGGTGAGATAGCGCTGTTCGGGCGTCTTTGCGAGAGCGCGCAGGATCACGTTCTCGAGGTCTTCGTTCAGATCGGGAGCCAGGGAGCGAGGGGGCACCGGTGGTTCGTTCACGTGCTGCATCGCGATGGCGACGGGGTTGTCTCCGTTGAACGGCAGTTTCCCGGTGGCCATCTCGTACATGACCACGCCGAGCGAATAGAGGTCGGAGGCCGCTTCGGCCTGGCTGCCCTGTGCCTGTTCCGGGGAGAGGTAGTGTGCGGTGCCCAGGATCGAACCCGTCTCGGTCATGCTCGATGCGCTCCCCGCCCGGGCGATGCCGAAATCGGTCACCTTCACGCGGCCTTCATCGTCGACGATGATGTTCTGGGGCTTGATGTCACGGTGCACCACGTCCTTGCGATGGGCGAACCGCAGCGCCTCGAGGATCTGCGAAGAGATGGCGATCACGTGGTCGGAGCGGAGCGGCGCGAACCGAACGACGATCTCTTTGAGCGACCGGCCTTCGAGGTACTCCATCGCGATGAAGTAGGTGCCCTCGGTCTGGCCCCGATCGTAGATCTGCACGATGTTCGGGTGGTTCAGGCCGGCGGCGCTGCTGGCCTCCCGCCGGAACCGTTCCACGAACTGCTCGTCGTTCGCGAAACGGGTGTGAAGCACCTTGAGAGCCACGTCGCGGCCCAGATGCTCGTCGTGGGCGAGGTACACGTCGGCCATCCCGCCGGAGCCCAGCTTGCGGATGACCTCGTACCTCTCCTCGATGACCCGTCCGATCACGTACAGCCTCGACCTTCACTTGCGGACTCGACCCGGCCACCGTCACGCCGCAGCCGCCCAACATGGCACGCGAGCCACGCCGCGTTTTGACGGATAGTACCAGAGCAGAGAGTATCGCCCCACGCGTAGAACATACTCACCGCTCCAACGCCGCCCTCAGGACAGCGCGGGCGATCGGCGCCGCGGTGCCTCCACCCGAGCCCCCGTGCTCTACCAAGACGGCCACCACGATCACCGGGTCGTCGGCGGGAGCGAAGCCCACGAACCAGGCATGCGACGCCCCGCCTTCCACCTGCGCCGTACCGGTCTTTCCGGCCACTTCGACTCCCGAGATCGCGGCGGCGGTTCCCGTGCCCCGCTCGACCACCTGCACCATCATGTCGCGCACCTCGCCCGCAGTGGCTTCGGAGATCGGGGAGTTTACCCGAGTGGGGTCGGCCTTCTCGAGGACAGTCTGGCTGTAGTCGCGAACCTCAGCCACGAGGTACGGCGCCATCACCGTGCCTCCGTTTGCGATGCCGGCGGTCACCAGGGCCATCTGGAGCGGGGTGACCAGCACCTCGCCCTGGCCGAAACTGGCCTGCGCCACGTGGGCCGTGTCGAGACCTGCCGGCGCCGGGAACGACCCCGATGCCCCGCCGAGGCGCCACGACGGCGCGCTGCCGATGCCGAAATCTGCCGCGTAGCGGGCCAGGGTGTCCGCGCCGAGGTCCACCCCGACCTTGGCGAAGGTGGTGTTGACGCTGCGGGTGAGGGCCTCGGCGAAGTCGTGCTGTCCGAAGACCTTGCCATCGTTGTTGGATACGCGGTAGCCCCCCGCCAGCCACGACCCCTCGTCTTCGAACATCGTGCCCGGTGTGACAACCCCTTCCTCGAGCCCCGCGGCGGCCACCACAAGCTTGAACACCGAACCGGGCGGATAGAGACCTTGAACCGCCCTGTCCACGAGCGGCCGACTCTCGTCTTCGATCAGGCTCGCCCAATCGTCATCCAGGGTTCGTGGATCGAACCGGGGCGACGAGGTCATCGCCAGCACAGCGCCGGTGCGCGGATCGAGGGCCACCACGGCTCCCGCCGCGCCGCCCAAGGCATCGACAGCCGCCCGCTGCACGCGGCTGTCGATCGTCAGAACGAGGTCGGCGCCCCGGTGCGGTCTACCGGTGAGAAGGTCGATGTAGCTACGCACCACGAGAGCGTCGGTCTCACCGGCCAGCTCGAGGTTGTAGGCGCGCTCGAGACCCGATCTGCCGTAGCGCAGGCTCGAGTAGCCGAGCCAGGGAGACACGAGGGCTCCTTCCGGGTAGTCCCGCAGAAAGTAGACTCCCTCCTTGCGGTTGCCGGCGAGGAGCACCCCGTCGGACGACACCACCGACCCCCTCTCTACGCGCATCTCGCGCTCGACCGCCCGCGTGTTGTTGGCGTGCGTGCGCAGTTCGGGAGCGGCCCACACCTGCACATAGGAGAGCTGGGCGATCAGCGCCAGGAACAGCACCGCGAAGAACCAGAACAGTTTCTGTATCTGCCGCTCCATCACACGCTCTCGGCGCGGCCGTCTACCGTGAGGCCTGCGCGAGCGCCTGCCCCGCTCCCGACGCGAGTGCCGGCGCCGGCGCCGGCCGGACCGCCCGAGCCGCGGCCGTCTCCCCCGGCAGCCCGCTCGGATACGACGAGGAGCAGCGCGAGGAGGCAGAAGTTGCTCACGATGGAGCTGCCCCCGTAGCTGACGAATGGCAGGGTGATCCCGGTCAACGGGATGAGCTTGGTGACTCCTCCCAGGATCAGGAACGCCTGCAGACCGAACACCGCGGTGAGTCCCGTGGCCAGCAACCGGGCGAAGTCGTCGTGGCTGCGCAGGGCCACGCGCAGCCCTCGCTGCACGAAGACCAGGTAGAGGAGGACGATGGCCACGGCTCCCACGAGCCCCAACTCCTCTCCGATGGCGGAGAAGATGAAGTCGGTCTCGAGCGCGGGGATGATGGTGGACCCCGAAGCGAGATGCAGATAGCCCTCACCGAGTCCGCGACCGAAGAGCCCCCCGGCCGCAAACGCGAACAACGACTGCACGATCTGGTAGCCGCCGCCCAGCGGGTCCTGCCATGGGTCCAGCCATATGCCCACGCGCAACTGCACGTGAGGGAAGATCTGATAGAGCACCGAGGCTCCCGCAGCAAACAACCCGGTGCCCACGACCACGTAGAAGAACCGTGCGGTCGCCACGTAGATGAGGGCCAGGAGAGTGCCGAAGAACAGGAGGCTCGTCCCCAGGTCTTTCAGGAAGATCATCAGCGCCAGGCTCAACCCCCACACGGTGATCAACGGCCCGAGATGGCGCAGAGGCGGCAGAGCGACACCGAGAAAGCGGCGTGTCGACACGGTGAGCATCTCGCGCACCTGATCGAGATAGGCAGCGAAGAACACCACCAGGAACAGCTTCGCGAACTCCGGAGGCTGGAAGCCGACCGGGCCCACCCGGATCCACAGGCGTGCTCCGTAGACCTCGCGTCCGGCGACCATGGTGAGCACGAGCAATGCTATGCCGCCGAGCCCGATCAAGTACTTGTACTCCCGGAGGCGCTCGAACCGCCGCAGACCCACGAGCACGATCACGAACGCCACCGACCCCACGACGAGCCACACAGCCTGTTGGGCAGCCAGTCGCGGATCCGCCCGGTAGATCATGAGGATCCCGAGGGAGGATAGCAGCGCTGTGATCGGGAGCAGGTACGGGTCGGCGGCGGGCACCACCAGGCGGCGCGCCACATGCAATAGACCGAACAGGCCCAGGAAGGCCGCTCCCGGAGCCAGCGAACTCAACTCGAACGCCTCAGCCTGCCGCACGAACACGATGGCGAAGCCGATCGTGGTGAGAAGCATGGCAGGAAGGAGGAACAACAACTCCTTGCTGCGCGAGGTCACTGCGCCGATCCGAGGCCGCGGATGAACCGCTGCCCCTCCTCCTTCGTGAGGAGGCCGTGCGCATCGACCCGTTGCTTGAGGTGCGGGGCAAGGTCAGCGTAGACCGCGGGAGCCTTCTCGACGACCGAATAGAGCTCGAAACCGAACACCGAGTACGGCATGCCGTTATACAGAGCCACATGTCCGTCGGACGTGCCCACGAAATACACCGATGAGTTGAATAAGAGGAACGCGCCGAGGAGGAACGCGGCGACCAGGACGATGAGCAGGAGCATGACCAGCGGCCTACGGTGCCACGCGCGAGTGGCCACCGAATGCACCTCGACGCCGCGCACGAGGGGGCCGAAGCCTGGAGGGGCGATGACGGACTCCGCGGTGGCGGCGGCGATGGCGGAAGAAGCGGTGGCGGCTCCCGGTGTGCCCGCCGCTCCCGATGTACCCGCCATTGGGGATGCGCCCGCGGTTCCTGAAGCGCCGGCAACACCCGAGTCCGAGCCGACCCCGTCCGTCGCCTCCTCATCGTCTTCCGGGAGCGGGGCGATCTCGTCATCGACGGCGAACAGCACGACCGCCGTGATGTTGTCCTCACCGCCCTGACGGAGCGCAGCTTCGATGAGCGACCGGGCGACGGCGCGGGGTGTGGCCTCCTCCGCGAGGATTCGGGACAATTCGTCCTCCGGCACCATGCCGCTCAGCCCGTCGCTGCAGAGCAGTATCCGGTCTCCGTGCGCCAGTTCGACCTCGAAGAAGTCGGGGCTCACCGCCGCCTCGGTGCCAAGCGCTCGGGTGATGATGCTGCGGTGCGGGTGCACCGCCGCCTGCTCCGGAGTGAGCTGACCGTGCCGCACCATCTGCGCCACGAGGGAATGATCGTCTGTGATCTGGCTGAGGGCGCCCGAGCGCATCAGGTAGGCTCGCGAGTCGCCCACCTGGGCGATCGTGAGGCGCTCCGCCGACGCGATGGCGGCGGTGAGGGTCGTGCCCATGCCGGAGAGATCGGCCGAACCCGCCCCGCAGTCGCGAATGAGGCGATTGGCCTCGTTCACCGCGTTGCGGAGCCCCTCGACGCCGGCCTCCGCACTCACGCCCTGAAGCACCCGGCAGGCCACCTCGGAGGCGACCTCGCCCGCCCGGGCCCCTCCCATGCCGTCGCACACCGCGAACACGTCCTCCGTGACGACGTAAGAGTCCTCGTTCTGTCTCCGTACCAAGCCCAGATGGGTGGCCGCCGAACTCACCAACTTGATCATCGTGACTCCACCGTGAAGACCGTATCGCCGATGGCTATCGTCTCACCATGCGCCACGAGCACAGAGCCCATCACCTCGCGTCCGCCGACCACGGTGCCGTTCGTGCTGCCGAGGTCTTCGACGACCAAACCCTCCGCTTCGGCGACGACGCGCGCATGGCTCGAACTGACGAAGGTGTCGGAGAGCACAATCTCACACTCCGCCGCCCGGCCGATGAGCACGCGCTCGCCCACGGGCAGGAGGAACGCGCTGCCCACCTCGAGGTGTGGGCTCTCCGCGACCACGAGCGCCCACACGCCGGTGCCCTGCGCCACAGGCGTGAGACCCGGCCCCGCGTAGCTTTCCGCGTCGGCGACGGCGATCCCGCGGCCCGACAGCCCCGCCGCCGCGATCGTCGCTGGGATACGGAGATCCCGCGCGATCGAACGCACCACCAAGAACACGAAGAGATAGAGCACCCCTAGGAAGACGAACTTGCCCCCGAGGAGCGTGAGGTTCAGCACCGATCAGCCACCCAGTCCACAGTCGACCATCCCAGTGTGTTGCTATCTCACCCGCAGGCTTATCTTGAGACTTCCCACGCCGATCACATCGCCGTCTTCCACGGGTCCGGACGTGACGGGCCGGCTGTTGACGAATGTGCCGTTTGTGGAGCCGAGGTCCTTGACATACACGCGGTCCTCCTCCCAGTAGAGCACCGCGTGCATGCGGGATACGTTGGGATCGTCCAGCTGCAGGTCGGCGTCACGCCCCCGGCCGAGGACGATGCGGCCCTGCTGGAACTCGCGCGACACTCCTCCAAAGGCCAGGTGGAGGGTGCGTCGAGCCAGACGAAGATCTGCCGCCACATCGGCCGAGATGCCCTGGGTGTGCTGCCCGGCGGGGCGGGCGGAGCCGCCCGCGGCCGGCGCGGCGGGCGATACGGCCGCGACGTTGGAGAACACCGGGCGCGCAGCCGGCGAAGCTTCGCGTTGGGTCGCGGCGGCCTTGCTCGAAGCGGCCCCGCTCGAAGCGACCCCGCTCGAAGCGGCCCCGCTCGATGGCCTGACCGGCTCGGCCCGCACCCCGAAGAACCCGAGCTTCAGCGCATCGTCGACGGCGAGCACCACCTCGGGCGGCCCCACCAGATCGTATTTCTGGCGACGCGCGTGCTGTAGGAGGTGGGTCTGGAGCTCCTCCACGAGGGAATCCTCGTATTCGCCGAAGTGTTGGCGATCCTGAGGACACAAGTAGATGGAGAAGTGGTTCGGCACGTAGGTGCGCGAGAGGAGGGCCACCTTGTTCTCCTCCATCTCCTTCACCAGTTTCTGGGCGAGTTCGACGGGCTGCACGTGACTCTTGAACGTGCGCCCGAACAGACCCTCGAAGGCCCGCTGGATGAGAGATTCGCTCTTGCGCAATACCGCCAACGTCAACCCTCCGAGACCTCGGAATGACCCTGCAATGGCGCGATCAAGGCCACAAGGTACACGATTATAGCGCACGGCCAGAAGGCCTGGGCGAACGTGACGGCATCCACCGACACCCCGTACAGGGCGGGCGGCAGGAGCAGAAAGGCACCAAACATCAAGCCGAGATAGAGGGATGCCAGCCACAGACGGCGGGGCACCGTCCCGGTGAGGATCCGTCGCATGGGCAGCGAGAAGACCGCGAAGAGACCCACCTGTAGCAACAGCTCGGGGCGCCGGTCGAGGAAGCGTGCAAGATCCACGATCACGTCGCCCGGAGAAGCGGCGTGACGGGCCGCTCCCAGCCCTTCAGCGGGCGCCGCGGAGAAGGTGAAGGGCACGAGGTCCCACAGGCCGAGTCCGGCGGCTACGACGACCACCATGCCCGACAGAACACCGGCGAGCGGCCCCCACCGGCGAAGCAGGAAGCCGGCCAACGGGGGGACGGCCAAACCAACACCGCCGGCCACGAGCGCCGGCACCGAAGCGGGCAGGAGCGCCGCCCATTGTCGGCCGCGCCAGCGCAGCAACGCGAATGCCAGCACGGTCACCACCGCGTAGATCACACCCCAGCCGACGCCGAAGTCGAATACCGGCGGTGCCAACACCAACAAGGTCAAGGCGCCGCCCACGGTGGGTGATAGCAAGGAGACGAACGCGACGCCCGCCGAGATAGGCACGATCGCCTGAGGAGGGTAGAACGGGGTGTGCGGAAGCAGGTAGGCGGCCGTCGCGAGCGACGCGCCGCCGGCCACCAGGTGCTCGGCCACGTAGTGCAGGCGATGATTGGTGGCGGCGGCGCCCAGCGCCGCCGCCACCCGCACCGTCGCAGCCTCACGCAGCTCGGGGGCAGGCATCTCCTTGGCGGCCTGCTCCAGCATCCGACGCAGCCCGGCCGCATCGGGCCGCTTCGCCGCCTCCTTCTCCAGACCCCGGTGAAGCGCCGTGTCGAGGATCTCGGGAAGGTCGGGGCGCAGGCGCGACAGGTGCGAGAAGACCATGCGCGACGGCCCCCGCAGGATCTCGGCCGGCTCCTTACCCCGCAGCGGGTTGCTGCCGGTGAGACCCTCGTAGATGGTGAGGCTCAGGGAGTAGACGTCGGCCCGAGCGTCGACGACGCGGCCTTCGAGTTGCTCCGGCGCCATGTACGCCAGCGTGCCCACGAGATCACCGTCCATGGTCACCGAAGAGAGGTCTTCCAGCTTGGCAACGCCGAAGTCCATGACGCGCACGTCCACGTCGTCGCTCGAGGCCAGCATGATGTTCTCGGGCTTGACGTCGCGGTGGATGACCCCGCGCTTATGGGCGTGCTCGAGCGCCTTCGCGATCTGGATGCCGGCTTCGATCAGCTGGACGTCGGTGAGTCGCCGCCGGCTGTAGAGCTCGCGGAGCGTGTGACCCTCGACATACTCCGTGAAGAGGTAGGTGCGATCCGGCTCGCTCACCACTTCGAACACGGTCACGATATTGGGGTGGTCCAACTTCGCGGCCGCCTGAGCCTCGCGGAGCGCTCGGCCGTCGGCATCGACGGCGTCCTCGACCACCTTCACAGCCACGTTGCGACCCATGAGCGTGTCCTCAGCGAAGTACACGGTCGCAAAGGAGCCGCTGCCGAGCTTGCGGCTAAGGCGGTAGCGATCGTGAAGGAGCAGGGGATCAGCCATGAGAACGTAAGTATACGGTAGGGGGCCGGTAGGAGGCGCGTCGGCCGCGAGGGTCGGCGAGGGTCGGTGCGCTCCGCCCGCGAAGGTCGGCGGGGGTCGGCGTGCGTCGGCCGGGCGTAAGCACCGACCGTTGGAAGAGGGCCCCGAGGATCGCAGTGGAAAGCCCTTCTCCGGTGGTCTAGCGACCCGTGCGAAAGCGGACGTTCGGGGTGGTTATGCACTCTGAGGCGTATGTTATACTCGCCTCGAACCCGTCCGACCACGTATGGAATCGACGTCGTGCATAGGCCGGGGGCGAGTGGCGGAATTGGCAGACGCGCTAGGTTCAGGGTCTAGTGAGTGTAAGCTCGTGGGGGTTCAAGTCCCCCCTCGCCCATACCCTCCTCACGAAGAGAAGTGTGATGCCCCCCGAGGATAACGAGAGTTTCTTCGAGTTAGCCGACGAGGAGCGCCGTCGAGACACGCGGCGCGGGTCCTCTGCACCCTTCGTGCGACTCATGCTCGTGCTCGCGGGCGTGATCGTGATCGTCTTTGTGGGCGGGTACCTCATCCGCAATTGGCTCAACGACCGCCAGGTCACCACCTACGAGACCTACCTCACCCAGGTCGCCGAGGTCCTCAAGCGATCCGACACGGTGGGTCGCGACCTCAGCAGCCTCCTGCTCGAACCGGGCGAATCCACCCGCAAGGACATCCAAACCAAGCTCGACCAGTACATCGCCACCTCGAAGAAGCTTAGCGAGGAGGCCACCGAGCTGGTCTCGCCCAGCGATCTGAAAGAGAGCCAGCAGTGGTTCGCCGCCACCATGCAGCTACGTTCCCGCGGACTCGAGAACCTCAAGCCCGCCTTGATGAACGCCTTGGAGGTGCAGGACGTCGAGGTGGCCTCCGATACCATCGCGCGGGCCATGCTCTTGCTTGTGCTCTCCGATGTCACGTACGAGGAGTTCTTCGTCACGCGGGCCACCCAGGTGCTCCAAGACCGCAATATCGAGGGTGTCCAGGTGGGCACCACCGACTTCATCACAGATTCGAATCTGTCTTCGAAGACCAAGATCAAGGAACTACTGGCGACGCTCAAGAGCACCGACAGCCTTCAATCGGTCCACGGAGTGGCCTTGAAGCTCGTGGAGGCGTTCCCCGCCGAGAAGACCATAGAGGTCGGCGGCACGTACAATCTCCAAGCCACGGACGAGCTCAGCTTCGTGGTGACGGTGGAGAACCAGGGGAACATGGCCGAGAAAGACGTGCCCGTCGAGTTGACGCTTTCGGCCCCGAGTTCGGCGCAACCGCAGATCGTGCTCATCAAGATCCCCGAACTCAAGGCCAAAGAGATCAAGAAGATCACCGTGACCGGAGTCAACCCCACCGACTACGGTGAGAAGGCTCTGCTGAAGGTGAGCGTCGGCCCGGTCCCCGAAGAGAAGATCATGGAGAACAACTCGCTGGAAGCCCACTTGATCTTCCTCCTCTAGGGGGCAGCTCGAATCCTGTCGCCTAGTATCGGACCATCCACGTGACCCTCACCGAACTCACACCCTTCATCGCCCTCGCCGCCTCCGTGCTCGCGATCGCCGCGCTCGCGTTCATCGTGGTCCTCTCCGGGAGACTCTCGCGACTCCAGAAGGCGCAGAAAGTGATCCTCGGATCGAAGGGTGACGTCGACATCGTGCGCCACGTAGGCACGGTGGAAGAGAAGCTCACGAACCTCAGGGTGATGGTGGAAGACCTTGCGCTGGCGGGCAAGGACTACGAGGTGCGCATCGACAACTGCGTCTCGCACGTGGGAGCGGTGCGGTTCGACGCCTTCCGCGATCTGGGCGGCCGGCAGAGCACCTCGGTCGCACTCTTAAGCGCCGCCGACCATGGCATAGTGATCACCTCGGCGGTAAGCCGCGAGTTCGCCCGCATCTACGTCAAGCTCATCCGCGACGGGCAGCCGGACGTGCCGCTGGCCCCGGAGGAGATCGAGGCGGTGGAACTGGCGCGCTCCCGGGGGAACGCCCCCTTCACCGTCCTTCCGCGTAAGGAACGCGAGCGCGAGGAGGAGCGGCCCGCCGATACCCTGGACGCCTTAGAGAGCCAACCGGGTTCGATGGCTTCTGAGAGGGCTTTGGAGAGGGAGAACCGCAGGCGCAAGCGTCAGGGCCTTCCGCCCGTGGACGAAATGCCCCCACTTCCGTCTACTCTAGGCTGGCCCAAGTTCGACACCGCGGCCGACCTCGACGACGCTGACGACGCGACCTCCGAGACCGAGCCGGTCTCCGTTGAACGCGGCGAGGCGTGAGCGGCTGCAGCCCGAAGGGCGTCGACCTGACCGCTTGGGAAGTCTCCGCCCTCGGTGCGCCTCTGGTATACGAGGCACGCACCATCGGATTCTTGGGCCCGAAGGGCACCTTTACCGAGGAAGCGCTGCTCGCCACCCTCGCCGCCGGCGCCCGCACGATGGCGCAGACCGCGGAGATCATCCCGTTCCCGTCGCTGGCAGATACGGTGCAGGCCGTAGCCGAAGGCGTCGTGGACTGCGCCCTGGTGCCCATCGAGAACTCCATCGAAGGCTCGGTGTCGGTGACCGTGGACCTGCTCGCGCATGAGGTGAACAACCTCCAGGTGGTGAGGGAGGTGCGGCTCGGCATCCGTCACCGGCTGATCGCACGCGAAGGCGTGCGCCTGGGGGACATCACCAAGGTGGTGTCGCACCCTCATGCCAATGCTCAGTGCCGGAAGTGGCTGCGCGACCACCTGCCCGGTGTGGAGGTGGAAGCGGCCAACTCCACCGCCCAGGCGGTGGAACGGGTGGCGGCGGTGGACGAGTCCTGGGCGGCCATCGGCACCGCCCTCGCGGCCGAGGAGCATGACTGCGTCGTTCTCGAGGAGAGTATCGAAGACCATGACGACAACGAGACGCGCTTCATCTTCCTCTCGCGCACCCGCGAGCGGCAGGACCTCCCCGAACCCTATAAGACCTCGGTGGTGTGCAGGATCCTCAAGGACCAGCCCGGCGCCCTGCTTCTGATCCTGCAGGAGTTCGCCCACCGCTACCTCAACCTCACCAAGATCGAGTCCCGGCCTTCGAAGCGGGGGCTGGGCGACTACATCTTCCTCATCGACCTCGAGGGCCGGGTGGACGACGCCCAGGTGAACGACGCACTTCGCTGCCTCACCTGCAAGCTCCTCGAGGTAAAGGTGCTGGGGAGTTACCCCGTGGGTATCCCAAGCGCGCCCACCGACGCGTTCTAGGGTTCAGGTTCGCCAAGAAGAAAGGCTCTACTGTGACGATCGCCTCCAAACACGCACCGAGCCTGCGTGATCGAGTTGCTGCTGCGCTTCTTCGTCTACCGCGGCCGCTTCTTCCGCGACCCGTGGCGTGTGGACTCGAAGAGCCGCCTGACGAATGATCTGGGTTGAGGCGAGTGGACATGCTTCGTGCATGTCGACACGCCCGCGAAGGATCGGCATGACCGTTCTGACCGTCAACGCCGGCAGCTCCTCGGTGCGCCTCGCGGCCTTCGCGCCTGAGGAGGCGGGGTTGCGCGAGGGCCGCGTGGGACGGCGCCCCGCCACCGATCAACCCCGGCTACAGGTCCCGCTCGTACACCCAGACGGCCTCGGCGGTCACCACGCGGCCGAAGCGCCCACCCTCGCCCACGAGCCGCTCCCACTCCGAACTCGTGTAGACAAGGAGTTCGGCAGGCACCGGCAACTCAAGAAGATCGAAGCTCAACGCACGCCGCTCGAAGGGTTCCGCGGAGAAATCGAGGATGGCGATCAGGTCGAGATCGCTGCCGACGCCCCAGTCGTCACGGGCGTACGAGCCGAACACGCCGATGCGGGCGACCTCGGCGCGAGACTTGCCCACCCCCGCCGCCCACGTGCGGGCGGCGCCGAGGACCTCATCGGGCGCGGGCCATCTCAGTACGGACGAATCCGATGATCTCACCGGCATAACGGATGGTCTCCTCGCTTTGCAGCGGTCCGTAGTGCTCGAAGGGCGCCCCTTCAGGATGCCCGTTCGCATACCTGGTCGGAACGTAGTGGTTGTCGAGCACCTTGCCCATCTCCACCAGTTCGGCGGGAGCGGACAGCGGCAACTCGCGGAGCAGACGCGCCACGGCGTGACCCCAGGCCTCCTGTCCCAAGGCGAGGTGGAGCGCTTTCGCCGCCTTCTCCGCTGCCTGGTGGGCGGCAAAGCAGGCCCACTCGTGTCGCCCCTCGTCGCGCGAAGAAGCGGCCTGCTCCATGTCCCGTTCCGCCTGAGCGAACCAATCCGGTGCGCGGTTGGCCAACGGAGCCTCCTGAATCATGACTACGACGACTACTTCCCCCACACGTACTGTAGCACGCGGATACTGGGCCTCAAGCAGGAGACGACCGCGCCGTAGCTCACACCGCGACTCTACGGCGGGCACCCCGCAGGGGCCCCGACGGACGTGGGGCCGGCGATCCAGGCCCTCCTCGCAACGGGTGCGCTGGTTGCTCCGACGGCACTGATGGGGGCCGCAGGCGGGACCCTTCCGGTACACGGCCTCCGCAAGCGCAAGAACTACCGAGCGGCCTTCGACGGCTTCGATCCGGAGAGGATCGCCCGCTACGACGAAGCCGAGTCCGCGCTCTGCTCGCGGAGGTCATGTGGCGTCGCGCACCGAGGTGATCTACAGAGGGAGAGGTGATGCGTGATGCGGAGGTGTCTCACTCTGGCGCTCATGCAGGCGGCACCACGGCAGGCGGACACCGCCTTGCCCGAGTTCGAAGAGGAGGTGAGAGGCCTGGCCGTGAACTTCCCGCCTCGTAGGCGGCGGCGAGAGGGTCACCCGCCCCAAGCAGCGACGCAAGCGGCGCGGCCACGATGTTCCGATCGACAACCCGTACGTCGGTGACCACCACGACCCGAAAGGCCCGGAGGCGCTGAAGCACGATATCGGCTGCGTGACGTGGCAGAAGACCTGCGTTCGGCATCTCGTTCATACCTTGCATATTGTCCAGATGATGGGGGATTTGCAGTGTATACGCGAGCAATCTGTTGGACGTGAAGCGCGAACCTTTGGGAGGAGCGGCCCACCCCTAGAGCAGACGGTCTCGTGAACGGACGAGGCCGATGCCCGCAAGCACCGCGAAGACGAGGGCCGCCCACAGGATCCACACCGACGCGTCGACCAAGCTCCCCGCTTCCAGCACGCCGCCCAGGATGAAGAGAGACAGCCCGATGCTCAGCAACACCATCTTGATCTTGCCGAACACGTTCGGCTGGACCGCCCGGCCACGGCGCGCCCAGAAGATCGCCCCGAGGACCATCACGAAGAGCTCAATCCCGATCGAGACGAGGATCACCTGTACGACCAGGCGATCGCCGCCGGTGGCGAGCAGAGCCGAGGCGACCAGCAACTTGTCCGCCAACGGGTCGATGAAGATGCCGAGATCGGTGATCTGATCGCGCCTGCGGGCCATCGCTCCGTCCATGAAGTCCGTGCACACCCCCACCACGAACACCACGAGCCCTTGCCAGGCCCACCCGTAGTGGAACAGGCCGAACACCACCGGCACGAGCACGAGACGGATCGCGGTCAAGTGATTGGGTCGCACAGAACGCGGAAGAGGCCACAGGAAGACCAGGTCGACCAGGCGATCGACTCGGCGTTGCGTCAGCGATGGAGCGGTCATACCACGACAACCTCCATCCTACGGCGCTGCTCGACCCTGAGGCGATTCTCCCCACACAGGGATCGCGAGGAGCTACGGAACGGGATCCCCACCTCTGTGGTCGTCTCCCGCCGGCCGTCCGGGAGCCGACTCGGCCTCATCGGCTGGCGGCTGCGGGGGCGGCGCGCCCGCAGGCGGCGCATCCAGATCGACAACGGGATCCGCCTCACTACCCGCGCCTTCGACGGGCGCCGAATCCCGCATCGTCTTCCTCTGCTGGTAACCGAGGTAGAAGGCGCCGGCACACGCCACGACCAATCCGTCGATCACACCGCGGCTCACCCAGATCCAGGTCGCCGACCCGCTCTGGGAGCCCACGAAGAGGCCGTACACCAGACCGACGAGGAACCCGCCGCCCACGACCGCCCGCACACCCGACTTCGAGAGCAGGCCTCCCTTCGTGCGGCTCAGGGCGTCCCAGTCGAGGCCGCGGAGCATCCCGGCCAGGATGAGTGAGAGGAACAGGAAGAGGACTCCCAACACCAGTGCGCTGCCCATTCCTTGTCGCACCTCCCAGGATCATCGACCGATCAGCCCATCCCCGCCTCGCGACAGCGCTGTAGCCCCGCCGAACCCCTTTCTGCTACCCTGGACGAGACGCTCCGTAACGAGGATATCGCACGCCAGGCGTTCGCGATCCCCCGTGCGCCTGGTCGCGATCCGCCGATACACCCAGCCCCGATCCGCCGGGTGCTGTCAGAGACAGGAGTCCCATGCTCGACATCAAGCTCATCCGCAACGACCCGGAGGGGACCAGGACCCAGCTGCACCGTCGTGGCGGGAAAGCCGAGGCCGCCTTGGACACCCTTCTCGCCCTGGACGAACGCCGTCGCGGGTTGATCGTGCAGGCGGAGGAGAAGCGGAGCCGGCGCAACGCGGTGAGCGAGGAGATCGCCGCCGCGAAGAAGGCCGGCGAAGACGCCTCCCACCGTATCGCCGCCATGCGCGAGGTGGGCGAGTCGATCAAGACTCTCGAGATCGACCTCAAGTCCGTGGAGGAAGAGTTGGAGCGAGAGCTGCTCCAGGTTCCGAACCTTGCCGATCCCAGCGCCCCCGACGGGGGCGAGTACGACAGCGTGGTACTGCACTCCTGGGGGGAGCCGCGGGTGTTCGATTTCGAGCCTCGCGACCACCTCGACCTCGGCACGGCCTTGGACGTGGTGGACATGGAGCGCGGCGGCAAGGTGGCGGGCAGCCGTTTCGCCTACCTCAAGGGCGACCTCGTGCTCCTGCAGTTCGCCTTGGTGCAGTTCGCCCTGCAGAAGCTGGCCGCCAACGGCTTCCGACCCATCGTGCCGCCGGTGCTGGTGCGCGACGAGGCCATGTACGGGACGGGATTCTTCCCCACTGATATGCAACAAGTGTACCGTATTGAATCAGATGCACTGAATCTTGTAGGGACCAGCGAAGTGCCGCTGGCAGCCCTCCACATGGACGAGATCCTGGACGAAGAGCAGCTCCCGCTGCGCTACGTGGGCTACTCGAGCTGCTTCAGACGCGAGGCGGGCGCCGCCGGCAAGGACACCCGCGGCATCTTCCGCGTGCACCAGTTCGACAAGGTGGAGATGTTCAGCTTCTGCCACCCCGACCGCTCGCGGGACGAACACGACTTCATGCGCGGCATCGAAGAGGAAGTGCTGCAGGACCTCGGCCTCCCCTACCAAGCCGTGAACATCGCCGCCGGAGACTTGGGGGCGTCGGCCGCCAAGAAGTACGACCTCGAAGCCTGGATTCCCACGCAGCAGCGGTACCGCGAGGTCACGAGTTGCTCCAACTGCACCGACTACCAGGCGCGGCGCCTGAAGTGTCGCGCCAAGGGCAAGGAGGGCGGCGCCTACCTGGTGCATACCTTGAACGGCACGGTGGTGGCAGTGGGTCGCACGATCATCGCCATCATGGAGAACTACCAGACGGCGGAGGGCCTCATCGAGGTGCCACCGGCATTGGCGCCGTTCCTTCCCGCCGGGAAGACTACGCTGGGGGCATAGCCGCCGCGCGACCGTGCCGAAGTTCCACGAAGTCGCCGGAGAGACCCTGGCCTCCGACCGCATGTTGCTGGAGTAGGCTAGCCCTTCAGCGGCAACCAGACGGGGGGACGGCTCGGAGCGGGGGTCCGCCCGTGGAACATGTCGTCGAGCCACAGGGCCGCCCGCCGGAGAGAGTTCGTGACAACCGCTATTTGGGTATGTAGTAGAGATAGCACAAGCAATCCAGGAGCAGAAACGATGCTATCCGGATCACAGATATTCCCTACCCTTCCCGCCTCGGACATCGAACGCGCGGCGCGCTTCTACGAAGACAAGCTCGGGCTCAAGAAGGTGGACATGCCCCAACCCGAGGGCTCGGCGATCTACCAGGCGGGTGATTGCTCGCGGTTCCTCGTCTACAAGAGCGCGGCGAAACCCGGCGAAGCAACAGCCGCCTTCTTCCTCGTGGACGATCTCGACGTCGAGATGAAAGGCCTCAGGGATAACGGGGTCGCCTTCGAGGAGTACGAGATGGAGGGCCTCCGCACGGAGAACGGCATCTACACCGAAGACGGGATGAGGGCGGCCTGGTTCAAGGACAGCGAAGGTAACACCCTCAGCCTGACAGAGATGGCCAAGTAGCCGCCTGCGACGAAGAGACAGCGACATATGCCCGGTCACCGACGCACCGGCCTTCCGAATCACCTCGGAAGCGCCGGTGTTTCGCGTGCGGAGGCGACCTGGACTCCGCTCCCAGAGTCCGGACTCCGCTCTTCGTGCATATCGAAGTACAATGAGGTGCGGCCCGCATCGGTAGCGTGTCGCCGCGAGCCTGTGGGCGTCCAGCCCGATGACGCCTGACCGGCCGCCCGGTCGGCGGCCGCTGAACCGAAAGGAGTAAGCACTCATGGAGACCATCCGGCGCCAGACGGATGCCTTGATCGTGGTAGACGTACAGAACGACTTCTGCCCCGGTGGGACCCTCGCAGTCGAGGGTGGCGACATAGTGGTGCCGCAGATCAACCGGCTGGTGCCGCTCTTCGCTCACGTCGTCTTCACGCGTGACTGGCATCCGGCGGACCACCTCAGCTTCTCGGACCAACCGGAGTACCGGGACGATTCGTGGCCGCGCCACTGCGTGCAGGACACCGAGGGCGCCCAGTTCCACCCGGCTCTCAAGGTACCGGACAGCGCTCTCATCGTCAGCAAGGGAGATGATCCCCACGCCGAAGCCTACAGCGGCTTCCAGGCGACGTCCGTGGACCTCACTGCGTGGCTCAGAGAGCGAGGCGTAGGGCGGGTCTTTGTAGCGGGCCTCGCGACCGATTACTGCGTGCTGGCCACGTGCCTCGACGCGCGGCGGACCGGATTCGACGTGTGCATCTTGGAGGACGCGGTGCGGGGAGTCGCCCCCGACACCACGCGCAACGCGTTGGAGGAGCTCCGCTGGGCCGACGTGCGCACGACGACGGCCGCGGCACTTGCGACCGCGGTGGCGCTGGGCGCCTCCTTGGGAACAGGCGACAACGGCGAGGACGCCCCCGACATCGACGGGGCCTGACGGACATGGCCTGGCTGACAGGATGACCGTCCGCCGGCCCTGATCAGCGGAGCTGACCTGCAGGGGACCACTAAGGTAAGACGACCATGGGAGGATCATGACCGACGCTAGCAGCCGCTGGGCGCGCCGAGAAGACCTCGCTCTCCTGACGGACTTCTACGAACTCACCATGATGCACGGCTACTGGCGGAGCGGCCGGCAGCAGATGACCGCCTCGTTCGAGTACTTCTTCCGCGAGTTGCCCACGCATACGGGGTTCGCCGTCGCGGCCGGGCTCGAGCAGCTGCTCGATCTGGTGGAGAACCTCCGTTTCACCGACGACGACCTCGCTTACCTCACCTCGCTCGGCACCTTCGGCGAGGAGTTCATCGACCACCTGCGCGGCTTCAAGCCGACCGTGTCGATCGACGCCGCTCCCGAGGGCACCGTCGTCTTCCCCAACGAGCCGATCCTACGGGTCGAGGGGCCGCTGGCCGAGGCGCAGCTTCTCGAGACCGCGGTCCTGAACGCCCTCAACTACCCCACTCTCATCGCCACCAAGTCCGCCCGCATCCGGCTCGCGGCCGACGGCGACCGGGTGATGGAGTTCGGGCTTCGTCGCGCCCAGGGTCCGGATGGGGGCCTCTCCGGCTCCCGCGCCGCCTACATCGGCGGTGCCGACGCCACCTCGAACGTGCTGGCGGGGAAGCTCTTCGGCATCCCCGTGGCGGGTACCCACGCCCACTCCTGGGTGATGAGTTTCGACGATGAGATCACAGCATTCCGTGCCTATGCCGACATCTACCCTGACAACTGCCTGCTTCTCGTGGATACTTACGACACGCTCACATCGGGACTGCCCAACGCCCTCCAGGTGTTCAAGGAGCTGCGCGAACGCAGGCCCGGGGTGCGGGCGGCGATCCGGCTGGACTCCGGTGACCTCGCCAGGCTCAGCAAGGCCGCCTACGCGCTCTTCACCCAGGCTGGGTTCCACGAGCCCCTGATCGTCGCGTCCAACGAACTCGACGAAGACCTGATCGCCGACCTGAAGCGCCAGGGAGCCCGCATCAATGCCTGGGGAGTCGGCACCCACTTGATCACCTCGTCGAGTTGGCCCGCGCTGGGAGGCGTGTACAAGCTATCGGCGGCCCGCGAGGACGCCCGTGGCCGGGCTGCGCCCGGCGACGCGGATGAGGCCGGCTCCGGCGCGTTCGGGGAAGAAGCGGCCGGCGTCGGCGCGACCGCCGCCGAATCCGCCGCCGCGACGGCCGCCGGCCTTGCTGCCGGCCTTACTGCCGGAGCGCCCCCTGAAGTCGGCGCATGGGAGCCCCGCATCAAACTGAGTTCGAACCCGGCTAAGATGACCGATCCCGGACGCAAACGCGTGATCCGCTACCGGGACTTCCGCGGGCGTCCGATCGGCGACGTGCTCTACTGTGCCGACGAGGAGCCCCAGAGTGGTCCGCAGATCTCGTACGTGGGCCGGAGCGACCTGAGTTTCCAGGTAGCCCTCGAAGGCGCGGTCCAGGCGGAAGACCTCCTTGAGCCCATGATGCGCGAAGGGCGGCGGGTGGCGCCGGCACCTTCCATCGCCGAGGTGCGGAGCCGGGCGCGGGAGCAGGTGGCGTCATTGCCGGAGGAGCTGCGTCGCCTGCGCAACCCGGAGATCTATCACGTGGGCCTCTCGCCCAAACTGGCCGAGCTCAAGACCGACCTGATCCGTCACGCGCCCGGAGTGCTGCACTGATGCGCGGCCATCAAGATGCGCCGCGCCCTCGATCGCGTAAGCCCGGCGGGAGGGCGATGCTGCGCCGCTGGCTCGAACTCCACAAGCCCACCGGCAGCGCCCGCACCCAGCTCCTCATGGCCGAACTGATGTGGACTTCGGTGGGATCTATCCTCCTCGGGCTCGGGCTCTACTGGGTGGTGGAGCGCTACCACGGTCCGGGCTGGGCCTACGCCACGCCCTTCCTGGTGCTCGGACTCCTCAAGGCTCTCTTCATCCTCGACCGCGTGGCCAGGCGGACGATCGAGCGAGTGCGCACCCGGGGCGACGATCACTGCTTGGGCGGCTTCTTCTCGGCCTCCAGCTGGCTCGCGATCGTAGGGATGATAGTCCTCGGACAGGTGCTGCGCGCCTCACCCATACCACGCGCCGACGTGGGCTTCCTCTACGTGGCCGTGGGCTCGGGTCTGCTCATGTCGAGCCGCACCTTCTGGGCCGCATGGTGGCGCCTGCGCCCGCAGGGCGCGACCGATCGGATGGGGGACGGCCGACGCCCCAGGTAGGCCTGCCAGCCGCCTGTCAGCGCCGGCAGAATTCGGTGCTCCGCCTCCGAGTTCGCCCGTCAGGCCCCGGCCTGAACCTCAGCCTCCGAGCTTGATGTTGAAGCCGCCTCCGCCGCCACCCTGGTCCTTGGAGACCCTCGGCAGCAACCAGGAGAGGAAGGCGTCCTCGCTGCGGGTTTGCAGCATGAGATAGCCCGGACCGGTGAGATCGACCACGAGCCCCTCTCCGCTGAACAGCGTGGACTTGATACCTCCCACGCGGCGCACGTTGAACCCCATGCCCTCGGAGAACGACACCAGATGACCTGTATCGACGGTGAACGTCTGGCCCGCCTCGAGCGTCATCTCGTGGATGGCTCCGTAGCTCGACAGGACAAGCGTGCCCGTGCCCTGCACCTTCAGCATGAAGAAGCCCTCGCTCGCGAAAAAGGTCTTCGCTCCACCCCACTTCGTGTCGATGCTCAGACCTTCCGAAGACGCGACGTACGAACCAGACTGCACGATCATGTTGTGGCCGGCGAACTCCCGCACCGTCATGTCGCCGGGCAGAGCGGGAGCGAGCATGATCTGGCCGCCCTGGGCGGGCGCCTGGTAGGTGTTCATGAAGAAACTCTCTCCGCCGAGCACCGAACGCTTGAGGGAACCGAGGACCCCTCCCTTGGCCGACGTCTCCACGCTCACGCCCGCCGACATGGCCACCATCGACCCGGCCTCCACCTGGATGCGCTCACTCGGATCGAGCGTGGCGGTGACGAGGGAATACGACGGACGATAGTCGATGCTGGTCTTCATGCTCTTTCGCCCCCCTTGCGTGGACCCGCGCGCGTGCTCGCGGCGGGCTCTCGTGACGTTCCGAACTCACCATAGCAGACCGTGCGCGGAACCTGCTACGCCGCCAACCGGTTCCCCAACCATCGCCCCAGTGCCAGCAGCGTCAGTATCGGAGGCAGTCCGGGCGCTTCGGGCAGGACACTGGCGTCGCAGACGTACAGTCCGTCGAGGCGCGTGCGCAGCTCAGCGTCGACCACGCGGCCGATACCGGCTCCTCCCCCGGGGTGAGCGCCTTGAGGCCGAGTGACCACGATCGACTCAGGCCTCGCGCCCGCCCCGATCAAGATCTCCCGCGAGAGCGCCGCTCCGCGGTCGAGACGGCGGCGATCCTGGGCGGTGACCACCTTGCTCACGGAGCCATCGGCGAACACCCGACCCGTGGCCTCATCGGAGATCTTGGTCATGATGCCCAGCGTCCGTTCCCCTGGGAGCGAGAAGCCCCGCAGACCGGCCTCGATGAAGCGCACCCGGCGCGGCTGGTTGATGTACGGACTGAGGATGAAGCCATCGGCGACCCTGTGTTCCGTGTCGACCAGCGCCATCGACGGCTCGTGACGCAGGTTCGGCGCCTGCCTTCCTCGGCCCGCATCGCCGGCCCCGGGGATCACCCCGTACGTGTTCACGAACAGGTCTAGGAAGAGGCCGGCACCCGCCTCGGCCACCCCGGAGTTCAAGAGGATGGGCGGCGTACCCAAACCGCCGGCGGCGAGGATCACGACCTCCGCGGAGAGGTCCACGGAACCGTCCGGACCCCGGGCTCGTACGCCCCTGGCCGCCCCCCTCTCGTCGAGCAGCACCTTCTCCACCCGCACGCCAAAGGCGGTGTGGGCACCGGCCGCCACAGCTTCGTCCACGAACCGAGCCGCCGTCCACTTGGCGCCGTTCGCACAACCCAGGGTGCAGTGGCCGCAGCCTCTGCACTTCCGAGGGTCGATAGCTTTGGGCATCGCGGAGAAGGTGTGACCGAGTTCAGCAGCCGCCGATGCAAGGGTACGAGCTCCCGACGACAGAAGCCCGCTGTCGATCGGCCGAACACCGATCTCCTCCTCGACGCAGGCGATCTCGCCCTGCAGGGGAATACCCGCCCGAGCGAGTTCGTCGACCAAGCTTGGCACCATGTTGCCGCAGGCCACGATCGTGGAGCCGCCGGCAGCGAACGCCCTCCACATGGTCACCCCCTCGCGAGAGCGGGGAGGCAGGTTCGTGACCGGCGCTACGTCGTAGAACCGGGTGCCGGCGGCGAAGGTGCCGAGGCACGGCTGAGGATGGCCGCGCTCCACGATCAAGACACTCTTGCCGCGCAACGCCAGCTGTCGGGCCACCGCCGCACCGCCGGCCCCGGAGCCCACCACCAGGTATTCATAGGTCTCGCCCACAACGATGCCTCCGCGCAACGACCTCGACGACTCCATACTAACCCGAAGTTTTCGCCCCCCCACCTCCGAATCCCGCCCCACCACCGGGTTTGTGTCGATGGGCGCGGGCAGGGCTTTGGCTACGGGCGGACGTTAAGCAGCTCGAAGGCCCGCTCCTGGAGTGGGTTCGCCTTGGTGAGCTGAGTGAAGGTGTGCCCGTCGGGCTCGATGCGCACCTCATTGCGGCAGAGGGTGCCGAGCTCGGCCAGGAGATCGGGGAAGGAGTGGGCGCGGAAGCCGTCCGCGGTCAGCTTGGAGCCCGCCTTGGCCTTCCCCGCCGCCGAACGCTCGGCCGGCGCCACCGGGTCTGCCGGCGCGAGGGGGGTGTCGTCCGTGAACAGGAGGGGCGCCAGGCGTTCTCTGAGCTCGAAGGTGACGTAGTAGGCGAGCATGCACAGGAACACGTGGGCGCGCACCCTGGTTTCGAGGTGATGGTGGATGGGACGGACCAGGATCTCGGACTTCATCTGGTGGAAGGCACGCTCGGCCACTTTCAGCTGCTTGTAGGCCCGGACCACCGCCCGGGTCCCGAGCTCCTCGGCCGTGCAGGTGGTGCGGAGCACGTAGAGGCCGTCGAGCGCCGCCTCCCTGGCGATCCCGTCCTCCTTGCGCTCGAAGGAGAAGGCGCCGTCCGCGATCCGGAGCAGGAAGTGCTTGGCCATCTTGTATGTGTTGGAGACGCGCCCCACGCGCTCCCCGATGGTGCCGGCGTCCGCGTTCCGGAGCCTGCCGCGCGGGTTCAGGACCATGGCTCTGACCTTCTCCAGTTCGCCCTCGGTGGCCCGGAGGAGCTCCTCGCGCTTGCGCCGCCGCTCCAGCGCCACCGCCGGGTTGCGGCAGACGATGAGGCGTTCCCCGGGGAACTCCCGGGCCTGGATCTCGGCCAGGTTGCACTCGTCGAAGAGGGAGAGCTGCAGCTCTCCCGAGGCGGCCAGCGCCTTCAGCTGGGGGGCGCCAAGCGCGCTTATGAAGCCCACCTCCCGCTCTTTCAGGGTCTCTGCGTGGGCCTCGGTCAGCATGCCCCGGTCGCCCACGAAGATGACCCGCTCGCAGCCGAAGCGCTCGGTGACCGAGGAGACCGCGGCGGGCAGGGTCTGCTGGTCTTGGGTGTTGCCCGGGAAGACCTCCACCGCCACCGGCCTCCCCTCCGGCGAGCAGATGAGGCCGTAGGTGATCTGCAGGGTGCCCTTCTTGCCGTCGCGCGAGTGGCCGAGGGCGGCGAGCGGGCAGCAGCGCCCCTCGAAGTAGCTCGAAGAGAGGTCGTAGAGCACGAAGCCCCCCGGTTCGAGATGACGACGGGCCAGCGCCCGCTCGATGCGCTCCTGGCGCGCAAGGAGCCAGTCCATGGCAGAGAGGAGCTCCGCCTCCCCAACTTCTCCGAGCGAGAGTTCCTCGGCGAGGGTGGTCTGGGAGAAACGCCTGGTGGCCGAGAGTTTGCTCCCGGGTGCCAGGAGCCGTTGACAGATGAGGGCCACCGCGAGATCCCGCTCGCGCGAGGGCTCCCGCGACACGAGCCGTTCGAGATCCAGGGAGCGCACGGTCCCGAGCACCGCCGCTACGTGACCGTGGGGCAGGGAACGCTCTATCTCGAAGCGATCCTCGGCGGCGACCAAGGTCTCGCCCGCCAACACCCG
>Ga0180009_10000870_pt1 | contig 38740 bp, 36 predicted proteins | sample OS_PC_MetaG_FD_123537 | JGI IMG/M metagenome (GOLD analysis project Ga0180009, IMG submission 123537) | Groundwater microbial communities from the Aspo Hard Rock Laboratory (HRL) deep subsurface site, Sweden - OS_PC_MetaG | ecosystem: Environmental > Aquatic > Deep subsurface > Groundwater... | reverse complement strand
GTCCCAGGCCACGCTCGCCGCGCTCGGCAACCAGAATTCGGTCTCGGTGCTGCTGGCCTCGGTGCTCAAACTCGGCGACAGGGCGCGCGAACTTCCCGACGCGGTCCAGCGCGCCATCGTCCGCCTGTCCGCCGCCGTCCTGCCGCTCGACGGCGAGGGACCGGACGCCCAGGCCCTGCAACGCGCCATCGTGCGCTCAGGCGCCTTTCTCGAATCGCGACTCGGCGCCGGCGCCGGCAATGCCGCCGTCGAAGGCGACCTCAAGGCTGTGCTTTTGACGCTGCGCCAGGTGCTCGGCTTCTGGCTCGGCCCGGAAGCCAGGCCCTTGGTTCTGGCCGGCAAATCGCCGCCGCCGCCGCAGCCCGGCGTAGCGCCGCGGGCGCCGGCACCGGCACCGTCCCCGGATGCGGTCGACGATCGGCCGATCACCGATATCGGCAAGACGCTTTTATCGCAGACCGACGCGGCGCTGTCGCGGCTGCGCCTCGGACAGATCGCTTCCCTGCCCGACCGGCCCGATGCCGCCCCCGCCGCCCACAAGGACGTTCACCTCGACCTGCCGGTGACGCTGGGCCAGCAGCCCGGCGTCCTGAGCCTTGTCATCAGCCGCGACGACGAGGGCGACACGCCCGATAGGCGCAATCCGGCCTGGCGGGTGCAGTTTTCCATCAATGCCAGCGTCATCGGCGAGGTCGGGGCCGAGGTCGGGCTTTTGGGCGGCCGGACCATTGTCGTCCTGTCGGCGGCCGAACCGGAGACCGTCGAGGCGCTCACGGCCGGTCTTGGTGAATTGGCCGACGGCCTGGCGGCGGGCGGCCTCATGCCCGGGGCGCTGCGGGTGCGGCGCCTGGGCGCGCCGCCGCCTTCCGCTTTTCCGGCCGCCACACAGAAACCCTCGAGCCATTACCTGGACCGCGACACATGAACGACGACAAGCCGAGCCTCAAGGACGTGGCCGTCGCCCTCGCCTACGAAAAGGGCGAGGACGCGGCGCCGCGCGTCGTCGCCAAGGGACGCGGCCTCATCGCCCAGCGCATCGTCGAACTGGCCGGAGAACACGGCGTCGTCATCGACACCAATCCCGAACTTGCCGAGGCGCTGTCGCGGGTCGAACTCGACGAGCTGATCCCGGTCGAGCTCTACAAGGCCGTCGCCGAGGTCATCGGCTATGTTCTGCGAACGCGCGAGAAGATGCGGTAGCCTCACCTCTCCCCTTGGGGGAGAGGTCGACGCGAAGCGGCGGGTGAGGGGGCCTTGCTGCAAACGCCGCGCAGGCCCCCTCACCCGGTCCTTCGCCATGCGAAGGCCCGACCTCTCCCCCAAAGGGAGAGGTGGAAGAGGCCGGGCGACGGCAGGCGCGCAGCGAGAGTTTTCTCGCCCGCCCCACCCTCAATCCCTCCCCATCAAGAGGAGGGAAGCGCGAGCGGCGAGCGCCGACCGTTACCTCTCCCCTCGGGGGAGAGGTCGACGCGAAGCGGCGGGTGAGGGGGCCTTCCTGCAACCCTGCAAAGGCCCCCTCACCCGGACCTTCGCTGCGCTACAGTCCGAGCTCTCCCCCAAAGGGAGAGGTAAAAGACCTACTCCTCCGGATCCCATTCCGGCCAGGAGGCGATGTGGTTCTCCCATTCGTCCTCCGGCACATCCTTTTCCGCCAGCGTGCGCCCCGACACCGAAATGCCGGCGGCGATCACTGTCTGCGGATCGCCTGAAACGAGCGGATGCCACCAGGCAAGGCCCTTGCCCTCGGCCAGGCGCCGATAGGCGCAAGTGGTCGGGATCCAGCCGATGGATTTGAGGTTGTCGAGATCGAGCTTGATGCAGTCGGGAACCTTGCTCTTGCGGTCTGGATAGTCGGTGCAGCGGCAGCTCGTGCCGTCGAGCAGCCGGCACCTGACGTCCGAAGTCCAGATTTCGCCCGTATCCTCGTCCTCGAGCTTGATCAGGCAGCAGCGCCCGCAGCCGTCGCACAGCGCCTCCCACTCCGCGTCGGTCATCTGATCGAGCCGTTTGTCCTCCCAGAACGCCATTGTGTCCTTCCGCAAAGCGCGCGCCGCGACGCAAGCCTTGCTTTTAGCCGTGGTATTGTGAAATGTCCCTGCCGTCAGGATCGGGATTCAAGCCGGGCGCGTATTCGCAGATGCAGGACCCCTTCTACGCCAAAAAGAAGCAGAAGAAAGGTCGCACGCGCCTGCTCGAGGCGGACGCGCTGATCGATTCCTCGCTTTACGACTTTTTCGCATCGCTTTCGGACAATTACACCTCGGTCCAGGATTTCATGGACCGGTTCCGCGTCACCGGAATCCGGCGCTTTTTCGTCGAGATGGTCTCGGACGGGCTCAGTTTCCTCGCCATCGGCCTCGTGCTGATGACGGCGCTCGCCCTGCCGGCCTTCGACGTGACGGCGAGCGGGGAAATCAACAAGGCCGAGGACTACGCCATCATCTTCCTCGACCGCTATGGCAACGAGATCGGCCGGCGCGGCATCCGCGCCGACGATTCAGTCACCCTCGACCAGATCCCCGAAGTGCTCAAGCAGGCGACGCTCGCCACCGAGGACCAGCATTTCTACGAGCATTTCGGCATCGACATCGCCGGCACGCTGCGCGCCCTCGTCACCAATGCCTCCGGCGATTCCTCGCTGCAGGGCGGTTCCTCGATCACCCAGCAGCTCGCCAAGAACCTGTTCCTTTCCTCCGAGCGCACCATCGAGCGCAAGATCAAGGAGGCGTTCCTGTCGATCTGGCTCGAGACCCACTACACCAAGGACGAGATCCTCAAGCTCTATTTCGACCGCGCCTATATGGGCGGTGGCAATTTCGGCGTGACGGCAGCGGCGGAGTTCTATTTCGGCAAGTCCGTCAAGGACGTGGATCTGGCGGAATCGGCCATGCTGGCCGGACTGTTCAAGGCGCCGACCCGCTACGCGCCGCATGTCGATCTCGCCGCGGCGCGCGGCCGGGCCAATGTCGTTTTGTCGCGCATGGTCGACGCGGGCTATTTCACCGAGGGCCAGGTGGCGGTGGCGCGGCGCAATCCGGCGACGCCCATCGACCAGTCGGCGCAGATCAATTCGCCCAACTATTTCCTCGACTGGGTATTCGAGGAAACCAAGAAGATCGTCGCCGGTCGCGACGATGTCGGGTTCATCGTGCGCACCACCATCGATCCGACGCTGCAATCCTATGCCGAGGAGGCGGTGACCTCGATCATCCGCGAAAACGGCGAGCGCTACGATGTCAGCCAGGCGGCGATGGTGGTAGCCGAACCCAATGGCGCCGTGCGCGCCATGGTCGGCGGGCTCGATTATGGCGAGTCGCAATACAACCGCGCCATCGTCTCGGCGCGCCAGCCCGGCTCGTCGTTCAAGCCCTTCGTTTATGCCACCGCGCTCGAAATGCTCGATCTGACGCCGGATTCGCTGATCACCGACCGGCCGGTCTGCATCGGCAATTGGTGCCCGCAGAATTACGGCCACTCCTATGCCGGCACGGTGACGATCCTTTCCGCCTTTTCGCGGTCGATCAACACGGTGCCGGTAACGCTGTCGACCAAGACCGGGCGCCAGCCCATCGCCGACATGGCGCACCGGCTCGGCATTTCCAACGACTTCCCGGTCACCCGCTCGCTTCCGCTCGGCGTCGTCTCGGTTTCCGTGCTCGACATGACATCGGCCTATTCGTCCTTTGCCAGCGGCGGCTACAAGACGCCTGGCGTCGGCATCATCCGCATCACCACGCTCAGGGGCGAGCCGGTTTTCGAACACGATCTCGGCGCCGCGCGCGAGCGCGTCCTCAGCGAGGACGTCGTGGCCAACATGAACATGATGATGCGCAACGTCGTCACCTCGGGCACCGGCACCCGCGCCAAGGTTGAAGGGGTGCCGGCCGCCGGCAAGACCGGCACGACCTCGTCCTATCGCGATGCCTGGTTCTGCGGCTTCACCGGCAACTACGTCGCCGCCGTGTGGTTCGGCAATGACGACTATCATCCGATGGCGCGCGTCACCGGCGGAGCGCTGCCGGCCATGACCTGGCAGAAGTTCATGGCCTTCGCCCATTCCAATATCGAGATCAAGCCGGTTTTCGGCGTCGACTTTACGCCCGAGCCCTATAAGCCCGTGGTCGAGACGGCCGAGGCCGGCGAGGAGGTCGTGACCCGGCCTCCGACGCTCCAGCCCGACGCGGCCGACAAGCTCGAAGACCTTTCGGCACTGTTCCGGCGCGCCGCCATCGCGGCGAGCGCACAGCCGCAGATGCGCGCCTCCTTTAGCCCGCCAGCGGAGCGCTAGCCCGTGCGCTTCATCGTTTACCTGCTTTATGCGGCCCTGATCGCGCTCGGTCTCGGACTCGGCCTGTCCTATTATGCCCTGACCGACGGACGGCTCGTCGGCGCAAGGCAGATCGGTCCCTGGCTGGCCTGGCCCGAAACCGGCGGACCCCATCCCGACCCCTATACGCGCGCCTATCTGGCGCGACATGGCGCGTTGCAGCTCGGCTCGAGCGAGGGCCTCAGGTTCGTCGCCGAAACCGACAGCGACGGTCAGCCGCTCGATGCCGCCTGCACCTATCTCGTCGACGGCAAGACGCCGACGGCGACGTTGTGGACGCTTAGCGCCGTCGATCCCGACGGCCGCAACATCGCCGTGTCGGCTTCCCTGCCCTATCTCGACAGCTATCACCTGACCCGCGCCGCCGACGGTTCCGCCATGATCGCAATCGGTCCGAACCTTGTGCCCGGCGACTGGCTCGAGATCGCCGGCACCGGCGCCTTCCGTCTGGTTCTGCGGCTCTACGACACGCCGATCGCCGGCGGGCGAGACTGGTCGTCGAGCGAAATGCCCTCGATCACAAGGGGGAGATGCGCATGACGCGGTTCGTGCTGTGGACGCTGGGCGGCGTGTTTCTCGGGCTGATCATCCACCTGATCGTCATTCTCAACCTGCCGCGCCTCGCCAACAACGACCTGTGGAACCGCATGGCGGCGATTGCCGAACCGGGAGAGATCGCCCTGCTCGATGCCCCGGCCATCGGCGAAGGCAACCCTCTGGAGCTCGACCCGGCCCTTGCCGTGGCCGTGTGCCGGCTCGATCTCGACGACGGGCCTGGCATCGTCTCCGGGCGCCTGCCCGACGATTTCTGGTCGGTTTCGGTGTTCAACACCGATGGCATCGCCTTTTTCAGCACCACGCACCGGGCGGCGACGGCGAACCGGCTCAATCTCGGCATCTTCAATCCGGCGCAGACGCGGCTATTGGCCGAGCGCGACATCGCCGAGCAAAGCGATTTCCTTCTGGTCGAAAGCCCCGGCAACCAGGTGTTCGCGACGGTCCGGCTGGCGCCGCCGCACCGCGCCATGCTCGAAAGCTATCGCAAGAGGCTGGCCGAACTCGATTGCTCCAACCTTCCGGCGCTGCCGGTCGTGGCAAACGAACCACCGCCGGCCGAAGGCGGAGCGCCGGTCCCGGCTCCGCCCCGTCAGCCGCAATAGGCGCCGCGGCCGGCGGCCTCGACGCCGACGGCCAGCCGGCTCAGCCCGGCATCGACGTCGCGTGCGGCCTCGTCGGGCGTCTCGATCAGCAGGCGCTTGAGGGCGTAGGAATAGGATTGGTAGCGATAGTCGAGCGCCGCCGCCAGGATCAGCGCGACATTGGCGTTCTCGATCAGGCGCATGTCGAGCTGGCCCGCCGTTTCCGCATCGAGTTCGGGCAGGCCCCTGGCGGCGGTCCGGCGCTGGTCGTCGAGCCTTTCGACGGCGCAGACGGCGGCGAAGGCGTCGGGCAGCATCGCCAGATCGGCCTCGATATGGCTGGTCATCGCCGTATAGCGCCCGCGCGTCGACTTGAACCCGGCATGGCGCAGGTACTTGTAGTACTTGTCGGTCGCCTCGAAGGCCTTGCCGGACTTGAGATCGACCGGATTGACGCGGGACTTGCCGAAGGGCGACCACTCATAGGCGTGTGGCGCCGAAAAGAAGCGCCAGAGCCGGTCGTACATCGCTTGCTCGACATCGGTCAGCGGCAGGCGCGACAGCTCGGCTCGGCCGCCGGCCATCAAGTGCCGGTCGACGTCGTCGAAGACATAGCGGGCGACGTAGTCGCGATTCTGACGGCCGAGATCGCCGGCGCGTTGCGAACAGGCCACAAGCCCCAGCGCCAACACGATGACAAGTGCGAAGCCGACAGCGCGCGGCGGGCGGGCGCGAGGTCTTGGGTTTTCAGCTGCCGTTTTCGCGCTGCTTTCGTGCATCGGTCGGCGACTCGTCATCGGGGCTCTGCCGCTGATAGCGCACACCGGTGAACAGCACCAGTTCGGCGTCCTCTTCACGCTCGGGATGTTCGGATTCGGGGCGTTTTTTCCGTGCAAACGGCAGCAATTTGCTCATGCTCCACCTCGCTCGCACCGGCTGACAACTCCATCCTGGCGCCGGCGCCGGCGATCGTGGCAATTCGCTGCCTGCGCACAGGTTTCTCGCACTAGAGGAGGGGTTGGTTAACAGTCTGCTAACGAATTGCCGAAATGATCGTCGCGCGTTCACCTTTTCTTAATCAGCGAGTCGGCCATGATCGGCTTTCAGCCCTACGAAACCTTCCAGCTCCTGGTCGAAACCGGCGGCATAGACCGAGCCAATACCCTGCTGATCGCGGCCTGCGACGCATTCGCGCATCGGCGCAAGCCGCCACAATCCGAAATCGCCCAGTTCGAAGCGCTGGCCAGTCGGCTGTTCCGCACCGCCACGCCGGATGCGCGGCAAAAGGCGGCCGAAGCGCTGGCGGCTTCCGACACATTGTCGCCCATCCTGCAGAAACTGGTCATGGAACATCTCGGCGACGGGTTGCCGGGTTTTGTGGCGGCGGCCCGCGGCCTGTCGGACGAAGCGCTCGCCGAACTCATCGACGGCGGCGATGTCGATCTGTGCTCGGCCGTCGCGGCACGTCACGATCTCAACGCCCCGATCCTGACCAGGCTGTTCCAGATGAATTCCCGCCGCGTCTATCGCGCGCTGGCGGCCAATCGCAACATCGTGCCGCGCGGCGCCTTCCTCGGCGCCTATGCCCGCTCGGCGCAGATGGACCATGAAATCGCCCGGCTGCTCGCCAATCGCGACGATTTCGACACTGCCCTTCTCGCCCCGGCCTTTTTCGACCTGCCCGAGACCGAGCGGCTGATGGTCATTCATGCCTTCGACGCCCGCAAGACGCCGGAAGCGCCGATCAAGAAGACCATCGAGCAGATTTCGGTGGCGACCAAGGACCTGACCCGCGCCCTGATGAAGCTTTATACCGAGAACCGGCGGCCCGAGGTCACGCGCCTTTTGAGCCAGATCACCGGCCTTGACGAGGTGCGCTGCGGCCAGATCGCCCACGACACGTCGGGGGCGGCGCTCTTTGTGGTGCTCAGGGCCTTTTCCTGCACCGCCTATGACGGGCTCAAGGTGCTGATCCACGCCACCAGCCACGACCGCGACCGCTCGCAGGCCTTGAGCGAATTCGCCAAGCTGTTCCAGGACATCAGCCCGGACGCGATGGCCTATCTGCTCAGCGCCTGGCGTGGCGAGGTCGACCTGATGGATCTGGGCAAGCCCGAATACCAGCGCACCGCCGAGCCGGCCCGGCGCCGGGCGGACGTGACCCGCGATACGACGATCTCGGACCCGGCCATCGCCCGGGCCGTGGCGGCGATCAAGCTGAGCGGCCTGCGCCAGGCGAGCTGAGGGCGTTCCATGTTTTTGAAGGCAGCGGGTGCTTCCTTCACCTCTCCCTTGGGGGAGAGGTCGACGCGAAGCGGCGGGTGAGGGGGCCTTTCTGCAAACTCCGCGAAGGCCCCCTCACCCGGACCTCCGCTTTGCTGCGGCCCGACCTCTCCCCCAAGGGAGAGGTGAAAGACGCCAAACAGCCTGTTTCCGTTAAAACATGTAAGTGCCTGGGGGCATTGCTTTTCGCCGTCATTGCCAGCGCCTGAAAGGCGCGTGGCAATTCAGAGGGCCACAAGCACCGGCGCAGCCCCCCACCCAGGCTCACGACGAATTGGCTGAAGCCAAGTCCTGTTCGCCAACCCTGCCCACAAGGGGGAGGGAAGCTGGTGGTCAAAACCTGACACTTGGTACCCATCATGATCGACGGCCAAACGACCGGGACGGGGTGGGATGCGGACTGGCAGCTTTGGCGGCGGCAAGCGCGATAAGCAGACATTTGGACAGTGAAGCCGCTCAACCGGTTTGCGCTCCATGCCTGCCGTAGCGGTTGGGCCGTGTCTTCGGGATAAAGCTCCGCCTCCCTAGGTTAGCAGACCTCACGTGACAAAATGGTTCGAAACATAGAGATCCTTAAGCAACGTATCAAGCAGACAGAGACCAAGTGTCCATTTTGACAAAGTCGTCAGCTAGTCGGATACTTAGTGTTGGTTCACTTGTGTCCTTCTTCACATACGACTCATCTACGATGGACTTGAATTGAATGCCGCTCAATTTGAGCGCTTCACTCAATGCCTGAAACTGGGGATTAGTGAGGTTCGGAGATGTGACTGTAACCTTCGAATCTGGCTCGAAACTCATGTCCATCCCAGTCCCATTAATGACCGTCCACCCCGCTTGATGAAACACGGAAGACAGCTGGTTGTGTAACTTGCTAAGGCTGGCTGATCCCATCTCACGAAAAATCGACACCTGCCCGATGGCCGACCGCAAAACATTGATCATAGCTAGTTGTTGGTGCTGAGGTATGGTCACGGGCTCAAGCTCAGCTATTCTCAGTTCGAGAGCCTCGATTCGCTGTCTGGCCTCATCTGGTGAAGCGCCTGAGAGCTTTTCTTTGTAATCCAGAAGTTGATCATCTCTCAAGGATATCCGTTCGCGCAATGCGGACTCGGTGGCGGCGCCCATCCCTTTGATTACAAACCAAATTGCTGTCCCTGCGAAGAAGAGTCCAACAATGAATGTGAAAGGAGCACCGCCGATCACTTTCCATTCTTGCCCCAAATATTGGAAAAACTCGACCACATCCGGCTCCGCATTGGATTGAAGTGAATTCGAACGAAATCGTGATTCAAAAATTATACCAGTAGCCGCTCTCCAGCGATGAGCCAACTGGTTCAGCAAAGCCAGTCCCTCGAAGGTAGCGGCTATCAGACTTCAGCCATACTCCTCACACCTAAGACGAAGGGCTTCGCACGAAGAAAGTCTGCTTTCGGGAGGCGATTCTGGACTTTGGAATGCCTTAAACGAGGTCGGGAGCCGACGCCTTCCCAACGGTACCAAGTGTGAGATTTTGACCAATAGAGCATTGTGCGCAAAGTCAGGAACCGGATTCGCGCATTTCGATCCGTCGTATAGCTGGCTTCCCTCCCCTTGATGGGGAGGGATTGAGGGTGGGGTGGGGCCACAAGCACCGGCGCAGCCCCCACCCAGGCGCACGACGAACTTGGCTGAAGCCAAGTCCTGTTCGCCAACCCTGCCCACAAGGGAGAGGAAAGCGAGCCACCTGTTTGCGTCAAGACGTGAAATAGTCCAGGGGCATTACTTTTCGCCGTCATTGCGAGCGCCTGAAAGGCGCGTGGCAATCCAGGGGGCTGCAAGCACCGACGCCCGAAGCCTTCTGGATTGCTTCGTCGCGTTGCGCCTCGCAATGACGCCGAAAGCTTGATCGGACACCTGCCCTACTCGGTACCGCCCCGAGCCTTGCCGTCCGAAACCACGTCGATTCCCGGATTGTCGGAACGCGTTTCGAGCCCGAGCAGCCAGAAGTCGCTGTCGAAGCGTGCCTCGCGTTCCATGCGATCGCGCGCCGCTTCCGGCGCGGCCCGCGTCAGCCGCCGCTCGAACAGCCGGTCATGCGACTTTTCTTCGTAATAGGGCGCCGGAGCCGGGGCGAACAGGGTCACCGTGCCATCGAGGTGATCGAGCTCGATCCAGACCTGTCCGGCGACCGGGTCGCCCTTGCGAACGACGACGGCGCGGTCGCCGATATCGTTATGCCGCCGGACAAAGGCGGCGCACCACAGGTCGGATCGCAGCTGGGGCATGGGCTCGTTCGAAAAGGACGGATCAGTTGAAGGCGCCGGCGGCCATCAAGACATCGACCAGATCGGGCGTCAACTCGCCGGTGACGCGGAAATTGTTGTAGTTCTCGAATTCGCGGATGGCCCGGGCCGTTTCGGCGTCGAAGCTGCCGCTGATCTCGGCATGCAGAAACCCGAGCCGGCTCAATCCGGTCTGGACCATGCGGACCAGTTCGGCGTCGTAGGTCGGCGTGCGGGTGACGGCGACGTCCGGTGCCGGCGTCGCGGGAGGCGCTGCCGCGACCACGACCGGTTCGGCGGCGGCGGCGGCGGCGATGCGGCCGATCGGATCGTCGGCGACCGGGACCGCGGGCGACGCCACGACCACGGGTTCCGGCTCGGATCGCGGCACGGGCTGCGTAATGTTCCGCGGCGCAAAGGTCTTGGCCGCCGCGATCACCTCCGGCGTCACGGCGCCGACCGGCGTCAGGCCGGCCTCGCCCTCGAAGCGACGGATGGCGTCGGCGGTCTTGGGCCCGTAATAGCCGTCGATTTTGCCGGCGAAAAAGCCGAGCGCGGACAGGCGCGCCTGCAATTCGGCGACATCCTTGTTGCCGACGCTGCCGGGCATGGAGACTTGTGCCGGCGCCGCAATTGTCTCGACGACGCGTTCGATGGGTCGGGACACCGGCATCGGGATGGGCTGAGCGGCGCTCACGGCCGAATGCGCCGGTTCCGGCCGGGCGATGCTGGCGGTTTCTATGAACAGGGGCGCCGGATGCGGTGCCGTCTGCAGGAACAAGGCATTGATCGCGCCCATGCCGATGCCGAACGACAGCATGAGCGCCATGCCCGAACTCAGGGGATGGCGGAAGGCCCAGACGAAGCCGTGCCCGACCAGGCGGCCGCAGAACGTCAGCGCGGCATTGCCGGCGGCGCCGGCCCAGTTGACGTTGGTCGCGGCGCTGGTCATAGGGCGGCACTCCGTCGCGCGGATTGCGGGAAATGGCTGTCGGTCCGCGCTTCGGACAGCGCCGTGACCACCGGTTTCGGCGGTTGCGCGGCGACCGGGCCGGAAATGGGCATGAGCACCGTCATGATGGTGCCCTTGCCGGGGCGCGAGCTCACCTCGAGCCGGCCCTCGTGCAGATCGATCAGTCCCTTGACGATCGACAGGCCGAGGCCCGAGCCCTCGAACTTGCGGTTGAGGCCGCCATTGGCCTGGAAGAAGGGCTCGCCGAGGCGGGCGATCACGTCCGGCGCCATGCCGATGCCCTTGTCCGTTACCGTCAGCGCCACATGGCGGCCACGTCGCTCGAGACCGACATGCACCTCCTCGCCGGGATTGGAGAACTTGATGGCGTTGGACAAAAGATTGATCGCGACCTGGCGATAGGCGCGCTCGTCGCCGCGAATGCGCGGCAGGTTCGGGCCGATATCGACGCTGATGCCGATGCGGCGGGTCCGCGCCATCGGTTCGAGCATGGCGATGCTCGGCCCCAGAAGCGATTCGGGCGCGAATTCGTCGATCTGGACCTCGAACTTGCCGGCCTCGATCTTGGACATGTCGAGCAGCATGTTGACCGTGTCGAGCAGGTGCATGCCGGACTTGTGGATGAGGTCGGCATATTCGCGCTGCGCTTCCTTGGTGTTGCCGCCGAGACCGTTGCGCATCATGTCCGAGAACCCGACAATGGCGTTGAGCGGCGTGCGCAATTCGTGGCCGATGGTGGCGAGAAACCGCGACTTGGCCTCGGAGGCTTCCTGGGCCGCGAGGCGGGCGCGGTTCATTTCCTCGCGCTGGGCGACGCGCTCCGAAATGTCGCGCAGCAACAGCATCACTTCGCGCGGTTCGTCGCCTTTGCCCGACGCCTTGACCGGCGAGAAGCCGCATTCGAGCCAGACAAAGCTCGGCAGCGCCGTCGAACCGGCGTCGTCCTTGCGCATCCGCGTCTCTATGGTGCCCGGCCTGCCGGCCCGGGCGGCATCGGACAAGGCGGTCAGGAAGGCGGGACGATCCTGGACGTGCACGCGTTCGCCGAGTCCGCTGCCGCCCAGTTCGAAGCTCCGGCAGCCGAAAAGGGTTTCGGCCGAACGCGAGGCAAAAAGGGTCTGGCCCTCGGGCGAGAGGCGCATGACGACGTAGCGGAAACTGTCGATGAGCTCGCGAAACGTGTCGGTCTGGGCCTTTTCGGCCTGTTCGATCATGGCGCCGAGCCTGAGGGCGGTGATGGCGACGATCAGGGCGCACACCAAATAGGTAGCGACCGAAGCGATGAGGCCGGCCTCGAGCTGGGCTTGCGGCATGTCGCCGAACAGGGCGCGCGAAGCCGCCGAAACGGCGAGCGCCGATACCAAAAGGATCCAGCCAAGCCGCTGGGCGCGACGGTCGCCGAGCAGCGCCGCGAGCACCGGCACGAGCGTCGCCGTGGCCAGGCCGAAATCGGCGAGCGCCGGGTTGAGCACGGCATGGGCGGCGCCGATCAGCGCCATGCCCGACAAAAGGATCGGCAGGGCTTTGGGACCGCCGGGCCGCTCGCTGGCGACCATGACGGCAAAGCCGGTGGCCAGGGCCGCGATGGCCGTGGCGAAGGGGATGTACTGGCCCGAGGGCAGGATAAAGAGCGCCGGCAGGACCGCGGCGATGGCGATCGCGGCGAGGAGCCGCGCGATTGCCGCCAAAGTCCGTTGACGCAGGGGCTCGACAGCGTCGCCGGCCGCTTTTCTGGCGGCAGTGCTGTGCTCGGAACCGTGCTCGGCCATCTCAAACATACGCAACTCGACTTGCCGGCAGGTACGCGCCGGATTTGCCGGTGACCTTTCCACCGGAACATAAAAACAGGCTTAAGCGCTGGTGTCGACAACGCGGTTCCATGGCGTTATTGCCTTGTCGCGGCGGTTGTTTCTCCGGCTAGCGTAAACAATTCATTGCGGCCGACCCGATCCGCGGGCGGCATTGCAGCCCGTTTTCGCACAGGTTCGGCCGGCGCCGCGCCGTCCGGTGGACTTTGCCTAAAATTTTACCGATCGGTCTCATGCGCACTTAAAGCGAAGCGGTCCAGACTGCGCCGCACTCGGCAATTGCGACCAAGGGGCAAAGCGGACCGGCATGACCTTCATCCTTAGATCGGTGTTCTGGCTCGGGCTGGCGCTGTTCGTCATCCAGCCCCATGGCGTCGATTTCGACCGCTCGGCGCGCGCGCTCGGCACGGCCGCGATCGAGACCGGCCGTGTCGCCGCGCTCGACACTCTCGCAGAGGTTCGCTGCGACAGTTTCGAATGCGCCGGCGCCCGGCTGATCGCGCAATCGGCGCTGACCCAGCCGGCCGCGATCCTAACGCCGGAACGCGATGCGCCCTACCCGGCCGCGCCGCTCGCCCGGCCGCGCCTGTGATTACCCCCGAGGCCCATTCCCCCAAGTGACGCTCCGGCCCCGGGGCTTTTGGAACCGCAGGCGAGCATCATCCGCCTGCGGTTCTTTTTTGCCGAAGGATTGGAATTGCCGCCGCCGCGCGCTATCTAGGCCGGCATGACCGACCTGCCCGCCTTTTCCGAGATCGCCGACAACCTGTCGTTCCTCGACGACTGGGAAGACCGCTACAGATATTTGATCGAGCTCGGCCAGATGCTGCCGCCCCTTTCCGAGGACCGGCGCACCGCCGACACGAAGGTGACGGGCTGCGTCTCGCAGGTCTGGCTGGTGGCGACCGGCATCGACGGCACGCCGCCGCGCGTCCACTTCGCCGGCGATTCCGACGCCATGATCGTCAAGGGGCTGGTGGCCGTGCTTTTGGCGCTCTATTCCGGCCGCCCCGCCGCCGAAATCGCCGGCACCGACGCCATCGCCGTCCTCGACGAGCTTGGCCTTCGCGAGCACCTGACGGCCCAGCGCTCGAACGGATTGCAGGCGATGGTCAAGCGCATGCGCGCCGAAGCCGCCGCCCTCGCCTGAAGCATGTTCAGGAAAAGTGGATACCACTTTTCCGGTTCGAACATGCGACCACTAAAGACTCAGGTCGGCGTTTTGATGCAATCAAAACGCTGACTTGACCCGCGACGGCACCCCCTACCGGCCCTGCCGCCGGCGACTCGCTGCCGCTACTCGAATCGTGTCGGCCCAAAGCTCTCGTCGCGCCAGTCGTGATGCCGCGAGGTCGGCCATCCCGTCGCCTCAGGCATCAGTCCGAGCGCCTCGGCCAGCCGGTCGAGCCCGATGCGCAGCACCAGCTTGGCGCTGCGTCGCGGCCAGCCGCGCTCGGTTTCGATGGCCTGCAGGCCCTTTTCGAAGACGCAGACGTCGAAGATCACTTCGGCGCAGTCGCGCGGCAGGTCGCGGAACAGGCGGGCGAGCGCCTTGCGCGCCTCGGCCGCCATGTCGGCTAGGTCGGCGCCGGCCGCGCCGCCGCGCCGCCCGCCGATCTGGGCCGGATCGTAGGACATGGTAACGCGCTGCCGCAATTGCGCCCGCGCCCCCCACATCGCGACCTTCCGGCCCGCCTCGAGCTGATGCGGTTGAAGAAAGCCCCCTGCGGCCGGCCGCGCCAGCTTTTCGAGCACGTCATGGGCGAGATCGCGCGTCGTGCCCTCGGGTCCGGGGGCGATCAGCCGGTGTTGCGCCGCGAAGTCGGCTGGCGCCGACAGACGGCGGCGCAGCCAGGCGGTGGTCTCGGCGGTTGGCCGGCAGGCATTGTTTTCGATCCGGACCAGGCCATCGGCCGCAAGGGTGCGGACGGTGTCGAGCGCCAGGCTCTTCTGGCCGCCGCCCTCTCCGGCCACATAGGCATCCGCCGAGCGCGTCGCGCTGCCGGCGCGAACCAGCGCCGCAACGAAGCGCCGCGTCGCGGCGTCCGATTTCCGCGCGAGGGCGGCTTTCGCGTCTTGGGCACTAGCGGACATGGCACGCGCCCGTCTCGCCGCTGCAAGGGGCCGTCGCGGACGCCAGCAGGCTGCACTCGATCGCGCTGACCTCGGCGTCGAAGGCGCGGTCGTCGCGCTCGTCCTCGATGCGGCCGCAGGCATGGGCGACCGTGGTGCGGTCGCGACCGAAATAGCGCCCGACCTCGGTCATGGTGCAACCGAAAAGGGTGTGCATCAGGTACATGGCAAGCTGGCGCGCCCGCGCGATCGGGGCGCGGCAGCGCGAAGGGTGCAGCATCAGCGCCGTCGAAACGCCGTTGCGCGCCGAAACCAGCGCCAGCACGCGGTCGGCAGCCCGATCGGCAGCCTGATTGGTGGGCGGCAAATGGCGAAGACCGCGGATAGGGTCAAGGGCCTCGGCACCGGCAACCTCCGAGGCTTGTATCAGGCGAGTCATCTGGAACCTCCGCAACTAGGAATACTTTCCTATATCGCGGCAGGCTATAAGGGGGATAACTCATCGGGCAAGAGCGCAGGTCCGGGGTCTCCGGCTCGGCACGGGTGGAACCCGCATGTGCGCACCCCAAAGCAAAGGGGCGGGAAAAACCCGCCCCATGCTGTTGTGCGATTGGTCTCGCGTTGCGGTTCGCCGGAGCATGCTCGGTGGCGGCGTTCGCCGCTTTCCCGGTTTGGACATGCGACCAACCAAAGACCTGGCGCGGCGTGCGAAATACGGGATACCGGCTTTCGCGACAAGCGCCGCGACCTCGTGAAAACAGAGCACGTGATCCGATTGGGGCAAAACGCGTTTTGCCTGAGGTCAGGCGTTTTGAATCCGTCAAAACGCCAGATGTCCTAACCGGCCTTGCGGCCGAGTCCATTGTCCTTGGCCAGGCGCGAACGGGTTTCCGAGTAGCTCGGCGCCACCATCGGGTAGTCGGCCGCAAGGCCCCATTTCTCGCGATATTCCTCGGGCGTCAGATTGTAATGCGTCCTCAGGTGACGCTTGAGAGATTTGAACTTCTTCCCGTCTTCGAGACAAATGATGTAATCGTTTGCCACGGACTTGCGCACCGGAACCGCGGGGCGGAGTTCCTCGGCCGGCGGCGGCACTTCATTGCCACGCAGGCCTTTGAGCGCAGTATGCACGTCGAAGATCACTTTGGGCAGGTCGGACGGGCTGATCGCGTTATGGCTGACATAGGCACACACGATCTCGGTGGAGAGTTCGACGAGGTCGACTTCAGGCGCAGTCGCGGAAGCAGACTGGTCGTTCATGGGTCATCCTTTGCTTTTCTTGCTTTTGTTCATTCTATTCATGAACTGTACGTCGTTTAGCGTATTCGTTAGTGGATTGCAACTTTCAGACGACAAGGAATCGATTAAATTGATTAGCACAAGAAATCTGCATCATTCGATATCCTTGGCGTCGAGCTCGATCGGCTTGGTTATGTCGGCCGGCCGGTATCCGGTCAGGAACGACGCCCGTGCCAGAAGATGCGCCGATACCGGCGTCGTCAGCAGCACGAAGACGAAACCGATCGCCGCGCGAAGAATGACCGATCCGTCGAAAGCAACCACGGCGATCGACAAGAACATCAGTCCGGTCGCCATGGCGCCGGCCTTTGAGGCCGCGTGCATGCGCGTGTAGAGATCGGGCAGGCGGATGAGGCCGATGGCGGCCGTCAGGGCGAAGCCGCCGCCGAGCAGCATGGCGATGCCGGCGACATATTGCAGCACATCAACCATCGCTCGCCACCCTTTTGCTTCCGGCGTCCGCCGGCCTGCCGCGATGAAGGATGTAGCGGGCGAAGGCGACGGTCGACAGGAAGCCGACCAGCCCCAGGGCGATGGCGATGTCGAGATAGAGCGAGAACCCCGTCTTGATGGCGATGACGGCGATAAAACCGATGCCGACCGAGACCAGCATGTCGAGCGCGAGCACGCGGTCGCCGAGTTCGGGCCCGATCACGACCCTTATGGCGGTCAGGACGAAGGCGATGGACAAAACGACCAGCGTGATCGCGATGGCCCAGTCGAGAAAGGCCGCGCCGCTCATTCGAACACCTCCATGATCTTGGCCTCGAAGCCGCCGGCGATGTCGGCGATCAGCTTGTCCCGGTCCGGCACCGACAGGGCGTGGACGTAGAGCACCCGTCTGTCGTTGGAGACATCGACGCTCAGCGTGCCGGGCGTCAGCGTGATCAAATTGGCCAGAAGGGTGATCTCCGCATCGGTCCGAACGCGCAGCGGAAAGGCGATGATCGCCGGCTTGAGGCGCTTGGACAGGTCGGGGGAGAGCACCAGCAGCGCCACCGTCACGGCGCTGCGCGACAGTTCGAAAAGGAACAGGCCGGCAAGCGAAAAGGCCTTGCCGAACTTGACGAACAGCGTCGGCCGGACGATGCGCTCGCGCATCAGCAACAGGGCGATCACGCCGACGGCGCCACCGAGCACGAGATTGCCGAAGGTGAAGGCGCCGGTAACGGCCGCCCACATCAGCGCCAGGACAAGGGCGGCGAGTACGAAGATCATCGTGGCGTCTCCTCGCTCGCCATCGCCGCGCCGCCCTGTGCTGCGTCATTTGCGGGCGCGAGCCCGGTCGCGGCGACATAGGGCACCGGATCGACAAGGCCCGTCGCGGCCAGCCGTCCGGCTTCGAACACCGGATTGGGCCAGAGGCCGAGCAGGACAATCGCCAAAACGAGAGCGCCGGTTGGCACGGCGGCAAAGCCCCGATAGGTGGGCGAAAGCGGCCTGAGCCTGTCGTTGGGCTGCTCCGAATGGGTTCCGGCGCGGCCCTGGCGCCAGAAGATATGGGCCCAGAGCCGCGAGCCGGCGATCGAGGTCAGGATCGAGTTGATCAGCACGGCGGCGAGCACCCAGTATTGGCCGGAAGCGACGCTGCCCTCGACCAAAAGCAGCTTGGGCCAGAAGGCAAGGCTCGGCGGCAGGCCGGCGGCCGCGAAGACCAGGACGAGAAAGGCGATGGAAAGCGGCGAATTGACGGCATAGAGCCCGCCCATCTGCCGCGTGTCCATTTCGCCGGTCACGCGCTCGACCAGACCGGCGACGAGATAGAAGGCCGTCATGACCAGCATGGAATTGAAGGCGTAGATCGCGCCGCCCTGGATGCCGGTCGGCGTACCGATGGCGAGACCGGCAAGGATGGCGCCGATGCCGCCGATGACGAAAAAGCCGAGCGCCCGCCTGAGATTGGTCTGGGCCAGCGCCCCGAGTGGCGCGATGATAAGGGTCGTAGTTGCAACCACGACCAGAACCGGCCCGAGCCAGTCGCGCGTGCCGGGCATCAACGCCACGAGGATGCGCAAAAGCGTATAGGCGCCGACCTTGGTCAGAAGGCCGGCGAACAGCGCCGACACGCCGGGATCGGGCGCATGATAGGAGGCCGGCAGCCAGGCATTGACCGGGAAGGCCGCCGCCTTCATGCCAAAGGCGAGCAGCATGAGCGAGGCTATGGCCGCCATCGGCACTTTCGGCGCCACGGCGGCGGCGGTGACGATGTCGGCCATGTTGAGCGTGCCGACAAGGCCGTAAAGATAGCCGAGCGCGACCAGAAAGAAGGTCGTGGCGAGAAAATTGAGAAACCCGTACTTGACCGCCGCGTCGAGCTGGATCTTGCGCCCGCCCATGATCATCAGGCCGAACGAGGCGATGAGCATCACCTCGAACCAGACATAAAGATTGAAGATGTCGCCGGTGAGGAACGCGCCGCTGACGCCGGCCAGCATCAAAAGCACCAGGGCGTGGAAGCCGTGGCGCACCTCGCGCAGCTGCAATTCGGCCTGGGTGTAGAACAAGACGACCAGCGTCGCGACCGCCGCCGCCAGCGCGAAGCCGGCGCTCAGGACGTCGGCGGTAAAAGCGATGCCGAAGGGCGGCAGCCACTTGCCCATGGTCATCGACACCGGCCCGTCGAGCGTGCGCATGAGCAGGGCGATGTCGGAGGCAATGACGCCGATGGTGACGAGAATGGCAAGGCCCGCCTGCCCGATGCGCGACTTGCGCATGATCAGGAGCAGCGCGCCGCCGATCAGGCACAGAACCACCGGCAGGATGACGACCCAGTCGGCCATCGCCGTTGCGTGCTCGATCATCGCCGCGGGCAGCGCGCCGGGATCGGGTGCTTGTGTTTGTGAAGCCATGCCGCCCCGCTCAATAGGTCGTTGGCGGTGGCGGAGCCTTTTCAGGCTCCGTCAACCGCATGGTGTCGGTATTGTCCGCGTCGAGCTCCTGATAGGCGCGATAGCCGAGCACGAGCAGAAAGGTGAACATGGCAAATCCGATGACGATGGCCGTCAGGATCAAGGCCTGGGGCAGCGGATTGGCATAGGGCGCCACAAGGCGTTCGCCGCTTTCAGCCGTGACGATGGGCGGCGCCTCGCGCGTCAGCCGGCCGGCGGTGAAGATCAAAAGGTTGACGGCATTGCCGAGCACGGCGACGCCGAGCAGCATGCGGATGACCGCCTTGGAAAGGATCAGGTAGACGGCCGTGGCGAAAAAGACGCCGATCAGGAGCGCATAGGCGGTCTCGATCATTGCTCGGGCTCCTCGAGTGCCAGCGCTACCGCCGAGATCGTGCCGAAAACGACGAGGTAGACGCCGATGTCGAAGATCATCGGGGTCGACAGCACCACCTCGCTATCGGCGAATTCGAAGGCGAGCCATTGGCTGGTCATGAACGGCACGTCGAAAAAGGCCGACACAAGGCCCGAGGCGCCGGCCAGCACGACGCCGACCCCGGCGATGGAAAGCGGGTCGAGCCTGATGGCCCGCCGGACTTCGGTAACGCTGGCGCCGATGCCGTATATGGCCACCGCCGAGGCGGCGATGAGGCCGCCGATGAAGCCGCCGCCCGGCTCGTTATGGCCGCGCAAGAGAACGAAGATCGAAAAGACCAGCATGATCGCCGCAAGGGTCGGCGCGATGGTGCGGAAGATGACCGTGTTCATGCGCCGGCCCTTTCCGCCGTGTCGGCCGCCTCGTGCTTTTTCGCCCCGATACCGAGCTTCGGCCCGCCGCCGCGCATGCGAATGAGGGCGAAAATGGCGATGCCGGCGGTCATGACCACCGAAATCTCGCCGAGCGTATCAAGGCCGCGATAGTCCACGAGAATGACGTTGACGACGTTGTGACCGTGGGCGATGGGCACGCTGGTCGCCGCGAACAGCTCGGAAAGCCGCATGTCGAGCGGGGTTTGCAGCACCACAAGCAGCAGCGCGCTCACGGCGACGCCGCAGATCAGGGCCAGCCCGCCGTCGCGGAAGACTTCCGGAAGGACGCGCCGGTCGTGCCGGTCGAGATAGAGCCGTGTCATGACAAGGGTCAGGATGACGACGGACAGGATTTCGACCATGAACTGGGTGAAGCTCAGGTCCGGCGCCCCGAACAGCATGAAGATGAGCGCCACCGCAAAGCCCTGGATACCGAGCGAGACGATGGCGACGAGCCGCGTGCGCGCCACGAGCACCGCCAAAAGGCCGATCAGGGCGATGGCGATGGTGGCGTATTCGTAGCTGGTCAGGTCCGGCCAGGCGACGATTTCGGGCCAGGCGCCGGCGGCAAGGATCGGTGCGCCGATGGCGGCGGCGAAGGCGATAAAGACGACGATCAGGTAGAGTTCGAGTCGTCCGTGATGCAGGAACCGTGTCAGCCCGTGGGCGCCGAGGACGAGACCGGACATCAGCGCGTCGAAAATCCGGTCAAAGCTCCAGCCCGTCGCCTCGAGCAGCGCCTTGAGCGCCAGCCTTATGTCCTTGAGCCTTCGGAACAGCACATAGCCGAGCGCCCATGTGGCGACCGACACATAGATCGGCAATTGCAGGAAATCCGGGATCGGCTTGAGATGCGGATGCACCTCGTGGCTGGCGATCGCGCTCGCCGCCGGCGCGAGGATGTTTTCGCCGGTCCAGCCGGTGAGGGTGCCCCCGACCAGTGCCAGAAAACCGAGCAGAATCGGGCCGGCATACATGGCGAGCGGGCCTTCATGGGCGTTTTTGGGCGTATCGGTCGTGCCGCCGAAAAACGGCATGACGGCGATGGCGATCCCCACCGCCATCATCATCGCGTTGCCGGCGAAGACGACGGTCATGACCACATAGCCCCAGACATCGCCCATTTGAGCGAAGGCCAGATACATTTCCTCCTTGGCGAGGAAACCGAGGGTCAGCGGCAGGCCGGCCATGGACAGCCCGCCCAGAACCGCCGCGACGAAGGTCAGCGGCATCGCCTTCCTGAGCCCGCCCAGGTCGGTGATCTCGCGCGTGCCCGTGCCGTGGTCGATGAGGCCGGCGACGAGGAACAGCCCGCCCTTGTAGGCGGCGTGGGCAACGAGATAAAGGCAGGCGCCGGCAATCGCCGCTTCCGTCCCCTGCCCGGTCAGCAGGACCAAAAGGCCGAGCGAGGCGACCGTCGTCTGTGCCAGCATCTGCTTGAGGTCGGTCTGCCGCAAGGCGAGCGTCGCGCCCCAGATCAGCGTGATGCCGCCGAACACGGTGAGGAGCACCTGCCAGAGCAGGGCGTCCTCGCCACCGAGCATCGGGTTCATCCGCATCAGCAAATAGACGCCGGCCTTGACCATGGTCGCCGAATGCAGGAAGGCCGAAACCGGCGTCGGCGCCTCCATGGCATTGGGCAGCCAGAACGAGAAGGGGAACTGCGCCGACTTGGTGAAGGCGCCGACAAGCACCATCAGCAGCACCGGCGTGTAGACCGCGCCGGCGCGCAGTACCTCGTCATGCTGCCTGATCTCGCTCAGGAGCCAGGTGCCGCTGTCCCCGGCCAGTCCCGCCGACCAGAGATGAAGCGTTGCGAAACCGGCGAGCAGCACCAGCCCGCCGCCGCCGGTGACAACCAGTGCCTGGATGGCGGCCCGGCGCGACGCCTCGCGGGTGTGGTCGAACCCGATCAGCAGGAAGGAGGTAATGGTCGTCAGTTCCCAGAAGACGAACAAGACCATCATGTCGTCGGCCAGCACGACGCCGAGCATCGAGCCCATGAACATCAGGATAAAACTCAGGAACCGCCCCTGGTGGCGATGGCCTTTGAGATAGGCGCCCGAATAGACGACGATGATCGTGCCGATGCCCGAGATCAGCAGCGCAAAGGTCAGGCTCAGCCCGTCGATGAGAAAGCTCAGGGCGATGCCGTGGTCCGGTATCCAGGGCAGGCCGGAGGTGATCGCCTCGCCCGGATGCTCGGCAAGCGGGGCGACATAGCCAAGGAGCACGACAAAGATCGCGGCGGGCACCACGGCCAGTACCCAGCCGGAGAGCGCGCCGAAAATTCGGTGCACGAAGGGTGCGAGCAGGGCAGCAAGGAAGGGAGCGACAGGCAGAAGCGCGACGGAATAGTCCAGGCTTTGTGACAAGGGAACCTCGAAGCGCATGCGTCCAGCCGCTCGCGTCATCGACCCGGACGCGAATCGTGCCGGTCGAGGTTAACGTCTTGTCCCCGGGGGACAAGATCATTCGCATGTGATCACAAGTTTACCGCAATCAACAGCCAGGCCGATGGCCAATGCCGCGCGCCGCGACCATATGTTGGGGCAAAGGAGCACAAGCAATGAACACGTCGCCTCCCATCAGGTCCAAGGCCGAATGGAAGCAGATCCTGACGCCCGAGCAATATCGCGTCACCCGCGAACATGGCACCGAACGCCCGTTCACCAGTCCGCTCAATGCCGAAAAGCGCGCGGGCACGTTCGCCTGCGCCTGCTGCGGCGCACCGCTGTTTCAAAGCGATGCCAAGTACGAGAGCGGCAGCGGCTGGCCGAGCTTTTTCGCCCCGGCCAACGCGGGCGCGGTGTCCGAACACGAGGACCGTTCGCTGTTCTCGCGCCGCACCGAGGTGCGCTGCGCCGATTGCGAGGCGCATCTGGGTCATGTATTCCCCGATGGACCAAAGCCGACCGGCCTGCGCTACTGCATGAACGGCGTCGCGCTCGATTTCAGGCCAGCCGAGGAGGCATGAGCCGCTGGACCGGCTTCCGGTCGTCGAGGCGGCGCATGCACCACGTTTCTTTTGGCGCGAGACCGGCATGGCGCCGGTTTCGCGCCCGCACACCGAACGGACAAAGAGATGGACAAGCACCTGCCCCAGCCGCCGCGCGCCGCCCGCGTTCCTCACCGGACCACGCATCACGGCATCACGCGTGACGATCCCTATTTCTGGCTGAGGGCGGACAACTGGCAGGAAGTCATGCGCGACCCGTCGGTGCTCGACCCCGACATCCGCGCCTATCTCGAAGCCGAGAACGACTGGTTCGATTCGGCGTTCGGCAAGAACGCCGAGGGCCTGACCGAGACGCTTTACAAGGAGATCCGCGGCCGCATCAAGGAAGACGATTCCTCCATCCCGACCCCGGACGGGCCTTTCGCCTATTTCTCCCGTACCCTCGAGGGCAAGCAATATCCGCAACTGGTGCGCACCGCCCGTGCCGGCGGCGAGGAAAAGGTGCTGATCGACTGCAATGTCGAGGCCGAAGGCGTCGACTATTTCGGCTTTGGCGGCGCCGGGCACTCGCCGGACCATTCCCTGCTGCTGTGGGCGGCGGACCGCAAGGGTTCGGAATTCTTCACTCTGTCGGTGCGTGACCTGCAAACCGGCCGGGAGCTCGAGGATCGCATCGAACGCGCCTCCGGCGGCGGCGTCTGGGGCGCGGACGGACAAGCGTTCTATTACACCGAGCTCGACGACAACCACCGCCCGTATCGCGTGCTGCGCCACCGGCTCGGCACGCTTCAAGCCGAGGACGAGGTCGTCTACGAGGAAAAGGACCCGGGCTTTTTCGTCAGCATCGGCAAGATGCTGTCGCGCAAGTACATCACCATCGCCGCCCACGACCACCAAACCTCCGAAATCCACCTGATCGACGCCGGGAACCCGGGCGTGCCGCGCCTCGTCGCCAGCCGTGAGACCGGCCGCGAATACGATGCCGACGAGCGCGACGGGCTCCTTTATATCCTCACCAATGCCGACGGCGCCGAGGATTTCAAGATCGTGACCGCCCCGGCCGCCGATCCGGGCCCCCAAAACTGGACGGACCTCATCGCGCATCGCGAGGGCGTGCTGATCACGGCGATGATCGTCATATCGGGCCACATGATCCGGCTCGAGAAGCAGGACGGGCTGCCGCGCATCGTCGTGCGCGATCTGAAGACCGGCGTCGAAAGCGAGATCGCCTTTATGGAAGAGGCCTATTCGCTCGGCTTTTCGGTCGGCTACGAGTTCGACACCACGAATATCCGCTTTTCCTATTCCTCGCCGACGACGCCCAACCGCACCTACGACTACGACCTCGCCACGGGCGCACGCGTCCTTTTGAAGGAACAGATCGTCCCCTCCGGCCACGATCCCGACGACTACGAGACCCGCCGCCTGTTCGCCACGGCGCCGGATGGCGAAAAAGTGCCGGTGACGCTGCTTTTTCGCAAGGGCCTCGAAACGACCGGCGACGCGCCCGTGCTGCTCTATGGCTATGGCGCCTACGGTCATTCGATGACGGCGCATTTCTCGATCTCGGCGCTGTCGCTGGTCGATCGCGGCATGATTCACGCCATCGCCCATGTACGCGGCGGCAAGGACAAGGGCTATCGCTGGTATCGCCTCGGCAAGCATCGCCACAAGACGAACAGCTTCACCGACTTCATCGCCGCCGCCGAACTGCTGGTCGCGGCCGGCTATACCCGGCCCGGCCGCATCGTCGCCGAGGGCGGCTCGGCCGGCGGCATGCTGATGGGCGCCATCGCCAACATGCGGCCCGACCTCTTTGCCGGCATCATCGCCCAGGTGCCCTTCGTCGACGTACTCAACACCATGCTCGACGACACCCTGCCCCTGACGCCGCCCGAATGGCCGGAATGGGGCAATCCGATCGCCTCGGAAGACGATTTCCGGCTGATCGCCTCCTATTCGCCCTATGACAATGTCGAGGCGAAGCCCTATCCGCCGATCTTCGCCCTTGCCGGCCTGACCGACCCGCGCGTCACCTATTGGGAGCCGGCCAAATGGGTGGCAAGGCTCCGCGCCAGCAAAACCGACGACAATCCGCTGTTTTTGAAGACCAATATGGGCGCCGGCCACGGCGGCGCCTCGGGTCGGTTCGACCGATTGAAGGAAGTCGCGCTGACCGAGGCCTTCGCCCTGTGGGTGACAGGCGTTGAAACACTGTAGCGCGCTGTCGCCCTGCCCCGGACCGGCCGTTGATGCGGAGAGGCGCAGGCGTTGGGGCAGCGGCAAGGGATCTGACGCCACGGTCTGATTGCCGTCACATGGGGTCGAGCCTTTTTCGGCGACATCAAGCGGATCGTGTGACCGTCATCCTCGGGCAAAAGACGCCTAGCCGCGCAGCAAGGAAGCGCCGGGAGCGAAGCGGCGGGCGAGGAATTCGAGCAGCGCCGCCATGGTAATCGTTACCGCGACGACGACGCTCGCCAGCGCCGAAGCTGCTGGCGAATTGCCCTCGTACTGAAGAAAGAACACGACGACCCCGAGGGTTTCGGTTCCGGTCGACCACAGCAGCGCCGAAAGGGTCAGTTCGTTGACGGCTGTCATGAACACGAGCAGTCCGCCGGCCAGGGCTGCCGGCAACACCAAAGGCACGGCGATACCGACGAGACGGCGCGGCATGCCGGCGCCGACCACCCGGCCGGCCTCGTCCAGCGCCGGATCGAGGGTTTCGAGGGTGGCAATGACCGGCCTCAGCGACAGCGGCAGGAAACGGGCGAGATAGGCAGCCAGAATGATGGCCATGCTGCCGTAGATCGAGAAGCCGAGAACCGGCAGCGGTGGCAGAAAGACGATGATGACGCCAAGCGCCAGCACAGTGCCCGGCACGGCATAGGGCGCGTCGGCGATGCGGTCGATCACCCGCGCAACCGGATTGCGCCGGACGACGACGAGATAGCCGAGAAGCATTGCGACAGCCGCGGTGGCAAGGGCGGCGGCCCCTGCGAGAACAAAGCTGTTGGCGAAGGCGCGACTGATCATGCCGCTGCCGCCAAGGACGAACTCGAAGTTCTCGAGGCTGAGGGTTGCCCAGCTGAGCTCAACCCCGAGGGCCGGCACCAGGGCGCTCGAAACGAGTGCCAAGAGCGGCAGGACGGCGATGGTGAGGGCAAACATCCAGGCAGCAAGCTCGAAGATCGGGCGCCATCTGCCGGTCGGAAAGGGCTCGAGTTCGGAGCCGGTGCGGTCAACCGAAAAACCGCGCCGTCCCATCACCAGCCCGCGAAGCACCAGGCCCGCGACGGCAAGCAGGACCAGAACGAGTGCAAGGCTCGCCACTTCGGGCAGGACGGACGGACCGAAACCGTTGAGTCGCTGATAGATAAGGGTCGTCAGCACGGTGACCCGTCCCGGAATGCCGAGCAGCGCCGGCACGCCGAAATTGCCGATGGCGGAGACGAAGGCGAGCGCCGCCCCGGCCATGAGCCCCGGCAGAGCCAATGGCAGAACGATCCTGCCGAGGATGTGCCCAGCACGGGCGCCGCCGACGCGGGCGGCGTCGATCAGATCGCGTGGAATGCCGCGCAGCGCCGACAGCATCGACAGCATGACGAGCGGGGCGTGCTCGAGGCCCATAACCCAGATGATGCCGGGCATGGAATAGAGCGGATTGGTGCGGCCGGGCGGCGGGGCGAGGCCAACGAGCCGGAGGATCGGGCTTGTCGAGCCGGTGAGCTCGATCCAGGCCAGCGCCGATATCTGCGGAGGGATCAGCATCGGCAGCAGGAACAGAAACGCGATAATCTCGCGGCCGCGCAAGTCGGCAAGCCGCACGATCCCCGCCGCGAGCGCGCCGACGACAACCGATATGCAGGTGGCGCCCAAAGAGGCGATGAAGGTATTGCCGAGTGCGCGCGGCGCCGCCCGGCTGTTCCAGACGTCGAAAAAGGTGCCGAACACCAAACCGTTTTCACCCGGACGGAACGCTTCGAGCAAAAGCCGCCCGAGCGGCAACACCGATAGGGCAAGGGCATAAACGCACAATCCGGCGAGGATCAGTGCCTCGCCGGACGCAAGGGGCAAGTGCCGGCGGCGCGCCACCGGCGAAAAGGCCAGGTTAGCCACCAAAGAGGTCGGCGAACTTCTTCTTGTTGTCGACGTCATCCGCCAGCATCTTGGTGAAGTCGGCCGACAGGATCTTGAGGGATGAGACGTCCGGATAGCCGGCCGGTGCGGCAACGCCGGCAAAGATCGGGAAGTAGCCCTGCGCCACCGACTGCTCCTGGGCGGTCTGCGACAGCTGCCAGTCGACGAAGACCTTGGCGGCCTCGATGTTGTCGGAGTCCTTGAGGATGGCAACGGGCTGGGTGATCGAGGAGACGCCTTCCGCGGGGAAGACGAAATCGACCGGCGAACCGGCATTCTTGGCGTTCATCGCCATGTATTCGATGATGATGCCGTAGGGCTTCTCGCCCCGGGCCACGGCTTCGATGACCGTGCCATTGCCCTGGCCGGCGACGGCGCCGTTGTCGGCGAGCGTTTCGTAGTATTCCCAGCCGAATTCAGACTGCTGCGTCATGGTTCCGACATGAATAACGGCGGCGCCGGAATAGAGCGGGCTCGGCATGATGAGACCGGAGGCGATCTCCGGTTTTTCGAGGTCGGCCCAGGATGTCGGCGGCGTTTGCACGAGGCCGGTATTGTAGACGATGCCGGTCGTGATGAGCTTGGTGCCAAAGAACGTCATGTCGGGATCGACGACGCTTTCCGGCAGGTTTTCGACCGGCGCATCGGAATAGGAGTAAAGACGCCCGGCATTCTTTACCTGGGTCATGGCAACGGCGTCGGCAATCAACAGCACGTCGGCCTGCACTTGACCGGCGGCGAATTCGGCCTGCAGTTTGCTCATCACCTCGGTGGTGCCGGAGCGGAACAGGTCGACCTTTATCTCCGGGTGAACCGTGTTGAACGCTTCGATGACGGCGGTCATCTGCTCGGTCGGCTGCGAGGTGTAGACCGTGATGGTCGAGGCGTCCTCAGCCATAGCGGCGCCCGGCAGCGCGGCAATGGCAAGGGCGGCGGCGAGTCGAAGAAGCGTGGAATTCATCGGTTTGTCCCCGGTAGGTGTGGAAGCGGCGGCTTATAGCGACCGCGCTTGTCACCTGCGTGACAATTGCAGTTCCGGCGACAGGACGAGCGGCGCATCGGGTAGGGCCGCGACGAATTCGGGCATTTGCCCGATTGGCAGGAAAGCCGGCATCGCCGCTTCCGGCGCCACGGCCACGAGCAGCGTCTCGATATCGTCAAGTCGCGGGTGGACGTTCCAGCGGATGAACCGGGCGCGGCCGGATGTGACAAGGTCAGGCGCCGGCGTTCCGGCCGACAGATGGCCGGTGAAGACGATGGCCACCTCCCGCCGGTCGGCCCAGGCGTCGACGAGCCGTCGGGCAAGTCCGCCGCCGCCGTCGGCCTTGGCGGCGATCATGACGCCCGAAGGCGCGGCATCGACACGGAGCTCGCGCGTTTCGGCAAGAAGGCCGGCCAGGGCGTCGCGCGCCTGGGGCGCGAGTTCAACGTCGCGTTCCAGTACCGTAGCCGCCACGGTCCTGTGCACCGGGCAAAGCCGCACCTCGTGCCCGGCCCGGTGCAATTCGACGGCCATTTCCAGACCCCGGCCCGCCGCCGGCGCCGGCAGCAGGACTGGCCCGATTCGGGCGATGTCACCGATAGCCGAGATGGCACCTGCCACGTCCTTGTCGTAGGCGCCGTAGGAGGCATCGAAAATGAGCGCCTGCGCCCGCGGCCAGGGCGTAGGGGAGAACAGAGCGCCTTCGTTGGAGAAATCACCCGTGTAGAGCAGGCCGCCGGCGCCGCCGATCCGTAGCCACACGCCGCCCGGCGCATGCCCGGCGCGGCCGGCAAGGATTTCGATGCCGGAGATATCGAGTGTGCCGTCGAGCGGCAGCAAATGGTCGGGTACGAAGCCGGCGAGTTGGGCGGTGAGATCGGAGGCATAGACCGGCGGACGATCGGCTGCCTCAAGCAGATCAAGCGCGCCGGCGTGGTCGCGATGGGCGTGACTGATCAACACCGCGTCGATGACGCCGAGACCGGACAAATCGGGCGGCGTGTCGAAATCCGGTCCCCGGCCGCAGTCGACAAGAAGACGCAAACCGCCCACTTCGACAACAAAGCAGGCCGGTCCCTTGACGCCGAAGCCGGAAATGGCCCGGACCTTCATCGTGTCGACAAGCCCGTCGGGATGACCCAGCCATCCTTGATGCCGAGCGATACGCGCTCGCCTTGCGCCGGCGCCGTGGCCAAGGCGAGTTCGATCATGATGCCGCCGAGCTCCGGCAGGACGAACGACACGAGATAGTCCTCGCCGCGGAACCAGGCATAGGTGGCAACGGCAGCGAGGGCCGGCCTGTTTCGGACGAGGCTGAGATGCTCGGGGCGAAGACTGACGAGTGCCGGCCCCGTCGGCGCGGCGCCGCCGAATTCGAATATGCTGCCGGCGATCGACGCGACCACGCGCCCAAGGGCCGGAACGGACAGAACCTCGGCCGGCAACACCACTCCCTTGCCGAAAAACCCGGCCACCATTGCCGTCGCCGGCTGCCGATAGAGCACCTCGGGGCTACCCGTCTGCTCGATGCGCCCCCTGTTCATCACCGCGATGCGATTGGCCAGCGCCATGGCTTCGACCTGGTCGTGGGTGACAAAGACGAAGGTCGTTCCGGTTTCGCGGTGAATGCGGCGAAACTCAGCCTGCATCTGCAAGCGAAGATGGGCGTCAAGGTTGGCAAGTGGCTCGTCGAGCAGGATGAGTTCGGGTTCGAGCACGAGGCAGCGCGCCAATGCGGCCCGCTGCCGCTGTCCGCCCGACAACTGCGCAGGACGGCGCCCACCGAGCCCATCAAGCCCGACGACAGCCATCGCCCGTTCGACGCGCTCGGCTCGCTCCCGATGCCGCATGCGGCGAACCTTCAGGCCGAAAGCAATGTTGTCCGCCACGCTCATATGCGGCCAGAGCGCATAGGACTGGAACACCATGCCGAGGCGTCGCTCCTCCGCCGGCACGAAGGTGTTCGCCCCGACCATCAGCAGGCCGCCGATGCGCACCTCGCCGAGGCTGGGGCGTTCAAGACCAGCAATAATCCGCAAGAGCGTGGTCTTGCCGCAGCCGGAGGGCCCGAGCAGGGCCACGAACTCCCCGGAGGCAATCTCGAGATCGATTGCCTCGAGCACATTGGCTTCGGTGAAGCGTTTCGAAATGCCGTGGAGCGTAACGTCCGCCATGCCCGGTTGCTCCTTGAAAGCGCCCGGCTACGGCATCAATGTGACACTTGTGTATCAGCCACGGCGTATTCGCCGTCAGGCGCAGGGATCCAGCGAACGTCGCATCCGAGGTCCCGTTCCAGAACGCGGCAGCCGGTCAAGAAATTCGAGCATCCAAAGCGTTCTGCTGCCGAACTCTGCGAACATTCAGGAGCCGATCGCTTGCGCAACCTTCACGCTTGCTGCTCGTCCGGCGCTTTTTGGCTGCGCACCGCCTCGACGAGCCGCGAACTGGCGTCACTGACATTGCCGACATGGCTGCGCGCAGCGGCTTCCGCGGCCTTTCCATCGCCGCGCAGGATCGCGGTGACGATGGCGTCGTGTTCCTTGTAGGATTTGGTCAGGCGCTCCGGCAGGCGGAACTGGGCACTGCGGAACGGAGCAAGGCGGCTGCGGGTTGCAGCCACGATGTCGTAGAGATAGTTGCTGTGCGCGCCCGCGTAGATGGCGCTGTGGAACCTTGTGTTGTGACCTTCGTATTCCACCTCGGCCTGCTGGCGCACCAGCTGTGCCGAGGCCAGGTGCATCGCTTCGAAGGCGTAGCGTTCGGACAAGGTCATGCGTTCAGCCGCAAGCCGGGCACAAACGCCCTCGAGCTCGGCCATTGCCTCGAACATCGAACCAAGCCGCTTCTGGCTGAGTTCGGCGACCACGGCACCGCGATTGGGCCGTCTGTCGACCAATTCCATCGCGCTCAACTGCATCAGCGCTTCGCGGATCGGCGTTCGCGAAACACCGAAACGGCGAGCGAGCGAAAGCTCGTCCAGCTTCTCGCCCGGGCTCCAACGGCCCGAAATGATCGCGTCGGCGATCGAACGGACCAAGTCCTCGACCGTGGTGCCGGCGCGCGCTTTGCGTAGTGTCATCAAGCCTGCTCCGAACGGCGCGTCCGAACTGCATACAGTGAAGGCAGACAAAAATGAAGCGTTTGCGGGCGGCCTCACCGGTGATGACCGCCTGATTTCCGGGATTTCGCCGGACTCAGGGACGCTGGGCCGGAACGAGGCGCGTGATTGCACCGGGAAGGGAGGCATTCAATCGCACGTAATATATGCATTGCGTTGCATTAGCTAAATTGTAGGCTAATCGCTGCCACAATAGGCATTGGCTTCATCAGATTCTGTTGATCGTATACACTTAATACAATGATTTTCTATGGTATTTTCAGTCGGCATAGCTTTTGCATACACTTCCTTAGCAAGGTCTTAACCCGTTCCGCAAGCAAGGAGCAGACAATGACGGACGATACTCCCCGGGCGCTATCGAGACGAACTTTCCTGAAAACCGGCGCGTCCGGTGCCGCCGCCCTGGCCTTGGGCACCGTGTTGCCGCTCGCCCGAACGCTGCCGGCCTTGGCGGCGGCCAATGATACCGCCGTCGTCGCGCTCGGCACCACGATCAATTCGCTCGACCTGCACCGTCAGGGCACCAACAGGCCGTCCTACCAGGTCGCGGTCAACGCCTATGACCGACTGGTCTCGTTCGGCACCAAGACCATGCCCGACGGTTCCTCAAGCTACGATTCGAGCGTCATCGAACCCGACATTGCCGAAAGCTGGTCCTATTCCGAGGACGGGCTGACCATTACCTTCATATTGCGCGACAACGCCGTCTTCGCCGATGGCACGCCGGTGACGGCCGCCGATGTCAAGTGGTCGCTCGACCGCGCCGTCACCCTTGGCGGCTTCCCGACGACGCAGATGGGGGCGGGCTTGATGACGTCCGCCGATCAATTCGAGGCGGTCGACGACCATACCTTCGTGGTCAAGCTGCCGGAATTCTCCAAGCTCACCCTGCCCGACCTCGCCGTGCCGGTGCCCTTCATCATCAATTCCAAGGTGGCGCTGGCCCACGCCACCCCCGACGATCCGTGGGCAACCGAATACTTGCATCGCAACACCGCCGGCAGCGGCGCCTTCGTCGTCGAGCGCTGGGACCCCGGTCAGCAGCTTGTTTACGCCCGCAACGACAAGTGGACCTCCGGCCCTCTGCCCGGCGTCGCGCGGGTAATCATGCGCGAAATCCCCTCTCCGGCGACGCGCCGTGCCCTGGTGGAGCGCGGCGATATCGACATGGCCTACGAAGTGCCGCCCAAGGACGCGCTCGAACTGCGCGCCAAGGGCGATCTCGAGGTGATCACCACCCCGATCGAGAATTCGCTCTTCGTCGTGTGCTGCAACGAGATCTTCGAGCCGTTCAAGGACAAGCGCGTGCGCCAGGCCATCGCCTGGGCCGTGCCCTATGAGGACATCTTCAAGACCGCTGCCTATACCCAGGGCGTGCCGATGTGGGGCGCAACCGCGATGACTCCGGCCGATGCGACCTGGCCGCAGCCTTTCCCCTATTCGACCGATCTCGACAAGGCCAAGGCGCTTCTCGCGGAGGCCGGCTATGCCGATGGGTTCAAGGTGCCCTTCTATATCAGCCTCGACCTCGTTTCGTGGATGGAGCCGGCAGCGCTCCTCATCCAGGAAAACCTCGCCAAAATCGGCATCGAGGCGCCGATCGAGAAGATCCCCGGCGCCAATTGGCGCACCGCGGCCCTGGTCGAGAAGCGGCTCGAGCTGTCGCTTGACGATTTTGCCGGCTGGCTCAATTACCCCGACTACTATTTCTACTGGGCCTATCTCGAGACCAGCCTGTTCAACGCCTCGAACTACAAGAATCCCGAGATCGAGTCCCTGGTCGCCGAAGCGCTGAACATGTCCGTCGACGACGCGGAATGGGCGCCCAGGATCAAGCGCCTGATCGAGATCGCCTTCGACGAGGTGCCGCGCATCCCGCTGTGGCAGCCGACGCTCAGTTCGGCCATGCAGCCGACGCTCAAGGGCTATGAATACTGGTTCCATCGCCAGATCGATCCGCGCAAGCTCTCCAAGGCGTAGTCGACACCGGCACCGGAAAAGGGGCACGCGATGGCGAAGGTCAAAACAAAGTCGAGCCTGGTGCTTGGGCGAGTTGTCCAGGCAATTCCGACCCTGATCGGCGTGATCGTCGTTGCGTTCCTTCTGACCCGCGCCCTGCCGGGCGACCCGGCGGTCTATTTCGCCGGGCCGGCGGCAACCGCGGAATCGATCGAACAGGTGCGCGTGGCGCTCGGGCTCGACAAGTCGATGCCCGAACAATTCCTCATCTATTGCCGCGACCTGATGACCGGCAATCTCGGCGAGTCCATCTCGACCGGGCAGCCGGTTCTTTCCGATGTGATGTCGCGCCTGCCGGCCTCGCTCGAACTGACCTTGACGGCGCTGCTGCTTTCCATCGGCGTCGCCCTGCCGCTCGGCATCCTCGCCGCCACGCAGCCGGGCACCTGGATCGACCATCTCTGCCGGCTGATCGTGACCGCCGGCGTGTCGCTGCCGGTCTTTTTCACCGGGTTGTTGCTGGTCTATGTCCTTTACTACCTGCTCGGCATCGCGCCGTCGCCGCTCGGACGGCTCGATTTCATTTATCTCTCGCCCCCGCAGGTGACAGGGTTTTACGTGTTCGACGCCCTGATCGCCGGCGATGCCGAAACGGCCCTGGCGGCGCTGCGGCAGCTCGTCCTGCCGGCCATGACGCTCGGCCTGTTCACACTGGCGCCGATCGCCCGCATGACGCGCGCCGCGATGCTGCAGGCGCTGGGGAGCGAATTCATCCGTACCGCAAGGGCGGCCGGGCTCGGCTGGACCAAGGTGCTGTTCGCCTATGCCTTGCGCAACGCCTTGCTGCCGATCGTGACCACGCTCGGCATGGTCTTTTCCTTCATGCTTGGCGCCAACGTGCTTGTCGAGAAGGTCTTTGCCTGGCCCGGTATTGGGTCTTATGCGGTCGAGGCGCTCGTGGTCTCCGATTATGCGGCCGTTCAAGGGTTTGTGCTGACCATGGCCATCCTGTTTGTCACCATCAATCTGCTGATCGACCTCGCCTATACCGCGATCGATCCGCGCGTCGGCTTCGACGGCTAGGCGGGGATTGCAGATGAAGCACACCGAGATAGCGATCGATCCGTTTGCCGCCAGCGTTGCACCCGAACCCGCGCCCGCGCCGGATGCCGGCCCGCCACTTCGGCCGCACGGCGCTCCGGCGGGCCGGCCGTCGCTGAGCCTAGCAAGACATCTCGTCTACGTGCTCAAGTCCAACCCGATGACGCTGGTCGCCTCGGTTCTGTTCGTCGTCATGCTGCTCGCGGCCGTGTTCGGGCCGGTGCTCGCCCCCTACAATCCGCTCAAGAGCGAAGCCGCGGCAGCCCTGCAGCCTCCTTCTTTTTCGCACTGGTTTGGCACCGACGATCTCGGACGCGATGTTTTTTCGCGTGTCCTCGTCGCCACGCGCCTCGACCTCACCATCGCCCTGGCCGCCGTGGCGATCTCGTTCGTCCTCGGCTCCATCGTCGGCTCGCTGGCCGGCTATTACGGCGGCTGGATCGACAAGATCACCGGTCGCATCATCGACACGATCATGGCTTTCCCGCTCTTCGTTCTGGCCATGGGCATCGTCGCCGCGCTCGGCAATTCGGTCGAAAACATCGTTTACGCGACGGCTATCGTGAACCTGCCCTTTTATGCCCGCATGGCACGGGCCGAGGTCAATGTCCGGCGCGATGCCGGCTTTGTGCAGGCGGCCAAGCTCTCGGGCAACACCGACCTCAGGGCGCTCGCCACCCAGATCTTCCCGAACGCCCTGCCGCCGATGATGGTGCAGATTTCGCTCAACCTTGGCTGGGCCATTCTCAATGCAGCCGGCCTCAGCTTCATCGGTCTCGGGGTCAATCCGCCGACCCCGGAATGGGGCATCATGGTCGCCGAAGGCGCGCGCTTCATCGTCTCCGGCGAATGGTGGTTGGCGCTGCTCCCAGGAGCGGTGCTCATGCTCGCCGTGTTCACGTTCAACATGCTCGGCGACGGCCTTCGCGACCTCGTCGATCCACGCCAGCGCACGTGAGGACAAAATGATACTCTCGGACGGTGGCAGAACGATCGAGGCGGCCGTGCCGCTCGTCAAGGTCGACAATCTGTCGGTCGACTTCAAGACGCGCAACGGCATTGTCCACGCGGTGCGCGATGTCAGTTTCGAGCTGATGAAAGGCAAGACGCTTGGCATCGTCGGCGAGTCCGGCTCGGGCAAGTCGGTCACGTCCTATGCGCTGATGCGCATTCTTGATGCCGCCGGCTACATCGCCGGGGGAAGGGTCAGGTTTTCAAGCATCGACATCGGCGCCGCGACCGAAGCGGAAATGCGCGACTTGCGCGGTCGCGAAATCTCGATGGTCTTCCAGAGTCCGCGCCTGGCGCTCAACCCGATCCGCAAGGTCGGCCATCAGATCGAGGACGTGCTGCGCCAGCACCTTCAGGCCAGCGCCGCGAACGCCAGGCAAAAGGCCATCGAAGCGCTTCGGCATGTGCGCATCAACAATCCCGAGGAGCGCTATCATTCCTATCCGTTCGAACTCTCGGGTGGCATGTGCCAGCGCATCGTCATCGCCCTCGCCCTCGCCTGCCGACCGCAATTGATGATCGCCGACGAACCGACGACCGGCCTCGATGTCACGACGCAGAAGGCGGTCATGGACCTGATGGCCGACCTGACGCGCGAACACGGCATGGCGACCATCCTCATCACCCACGATCTCGGCCTTGCCGCCAGCTATTGCGACGACCTGATCGTGATGAAGGATGGCGAAGTCGTCGAATCCGCGCCTGCCGAAGTCCTGTTCAAGGCGCCGCGTCACCCCTATACGCGCAAGTTGATCCGGGCCACGCCGCACGGCACCGGCACGATCCGCGAACTCCTGCCCGAGGATTCCCCGCTCGCCAACCGTCCTGTGCCGGCTTCACCAAAGAGCGCCGAGCACAAGACCACACCGATCCTTGCGGTGAAAAATCTCGTCAAGGAATACCCGATGAAAGCGTCGGCCGCACGCCGGCGCGGCGAGCCGGCGCCGGTATTCCGCGCCGTCGACGACATTTCCTTTTCCGTCGGCCATGGCGAAAGCGTCGGGCTTGTCGGTGAGTCCGGCTGCGGCAAGTCGACGATTTCGGCGATGGCCATGCGCCTTCTCGATCCGACCAGCGGCTCGATTGTGTTTCAAGGGCAGGACATCGGCGCCATTCCGGCCGGGCGCTTCGCGACCTCGGAGCAGCGCCCGCGTCTGCAGATGGTCTTCCAGGATCCGACGGACAGCCTCAATCCGCGCTTTTCGGCGGCGCGCTCCATCGCGGATCCAATCCGGCGCATGGGCAAGCTCGGCTCGGCCAGGGCTATCGCCGAACGGGTCGAGCAACTGGCCGAGCTCGTCGGCTTTCCCGCTCATTTGCTCGATCGTTTTCCCCATCAGCTCTCCGGCGGCCAAAAAGCCCGCGTAGGCATCGCCCGCGCCATCGCCGTCGATCCGGCGCTGCTGGTGCTCGACGAGCCGACGGCGGCGCTCGACGTCTCCGTGCAGGCGGTGGTTCTCAATCTGCTCGTCGACCTTCGGGCCCGACTCAACATGAGCTATCTGTTCGTGTCGCACGACCTGTCGGTGGTCCGGCTGCTTTGCGACCGCGTGATCGTGATGAAGCAAGGCCGGATCGGCGAACAGGGCGACTGCGAAACCGTGCTCGAGCACCCGACAAATCCCTATACGAAGGCCCTGATCGAGGCCATTCCACATCCGAACTTCTAGCTGCGAGCCTGACTTCATGCGCATGACCGACATCACGATCTCCGCCCTTCACGCCGCCTATCAGGCCGGCATGCCCATCGAAGAGGTGTTGCGCACCTGCCGCGAGCACCTGATTGCGGCAGACGACCCCGGCATCTTCATTCATTTGGTTTCGCAGGCGGACATCGACGCGGCGGTCGCGGCGCTCGGTCCGTTCGATCCCCTGGCAAAACCGCTTTGGGGTATTCCGTTCGCGGTCAAGGACAATATCGATGTCGCCGGCATGCCGACGACGGCCGCATGTCCGGACTTCGCCTATGTCCCGGCCGAGGACGCGCCGGTTGTCGCGCGCCTCAAGGCGGCCGGCGCCATCGTCGTCGGCAAGACCAATCTCGACCAGTTCGCCACCGGCCTTGTCGGCGTCCGCACGCCCTATCCGGTGCCGCGCAACGTCCTTGACCCGAGCCTCGTGCCGGGCGGATCGAGTTCGGGATCGGCGGTCGCGACAGCGCGCGGCATCGTCAGTTTCGCGCTCGGCACCGATACCGCCGGGTCGGGTCGCGTGCCGGCCGCTCTCAATGGCATTGTCGGCCTCAAGCCTTCGCTCGGCGCGCTGTCGACCCGCGGCGTCGTACCGGCCTGTCGCACTCTCGATTGCGTGTCCGTCTTTGCCACGACCGTCGACGACGCCTGGCGGGTCTTCGAGATCGCCGCAGCCTACGACCGGGCCGACCCCTATTCCCGAAACAGGCCGGCGCGGGCAGCGCCCACCGCAAATACGCCGGTGATCGGCATACCCTCCCCGCAAAGCATCCGGTTCTTCGGCGACAATGTGCAGCAGGCGGCGTTCGATAGCGCCGTCGCCGGGATCGCCGCTCATGGCCTTACCGTCCGCGATATCGATTTCGGACCGCTTTATGACGTTGCCGGCATGCTCTATGACGGCGCCTGGGTCGCGGAGCGCCTCGCCGCGATCAAGGACTTCGCCGATGGCCACGAAACGGCCCTGCATCCGGTAACCGCGAAAATCATCCTCGGCGCCCGCTCGCTCACCGCCGTCGACGCCTTCAACGGCCTGTACCGTCTCAAGGCGCTGAAACGCCTGGCCGAGGCGCTGCTCGAAGGCATCGACATGCTCGTGGTGCCGACAATCCCGACGCTTTATACGCTCAAGGACCTCGAAGCTGACCCGATCGGGCCGAATTCGCGCCTTGGCACCTACACCAATTTCGCCAACCTCATGGACTTGTGCGGTCTTGCCGTTCCGTTCGGATCGCGCGCCGACGGTCGACCCTTCGGCGTCACCCTGCTCGGGCGCGGCGGCGCCGACCACATGCTGGCGGAATTCGGAGCCAAATTGCTCGGCGAAACCGGGCGGGCAAAAGCCGGCCCACCTTCTGTCGCGAGCGCGGAAAGTGACGACATCGAGTTCGTCGTTGTCGGCGCGCATCTCAGCGGCATGCCGCTCAACAAGGAATTGACCGCACTCGGCGCCAGCTTCGTGCGCAAATCGCTGACCGCGCCCATCTATCGGCTCTATGCCCTGCCGACAAAACCCGTCGAAAAACCCGGACTCGTCCGCGACGGCAATGGCGGCGGAACCGCCATCGAAACCGAAGTCTGGCGCCTTGCTCCCGCTGGATTCGGTCGCTTCGTCGCCAGCATTCCGTCCCCGCTCGGCATCGGCACCATCACGCTCGAGGACCGTTCGGAGGTCAAGGGATTCCTTGTCGAGCCCTATGCAATCGAAGGCGCCGAGGAGATCAGCCAGTTCGGCGGTTGGCGGGCCTATGTGGCCCGGATGCGTTGAAGGGTCGACGACAATCAGGCCGCAGCTCCGGAAGACGAGGCGGGCGGCCTTTCGATCATCGACTGCCCCCCAAGCCGACAATCACCGCTTCCGGTGACGGCCGGGCAGGTTCGCGCCGCATGTTTCGTTCAGCCGCGTCATGGTTTC
>Ga0180009_10000869_pt1 | contig 38785 bp, 27 predicted proteins | sample OS_PC_MetaG_FD_123537 | JGI IMG/M metagenome (GOLD analysis project Ga0180009, IMG submission 123537) | Groundwater microbial communities from the Aspo Hard Rock Laboratory (HRL) deep subsurface site, Sweden - OS_PC_MetaG | ecosystem: Environmental > Aquatic > Deep subsurface > Groundwater... | reverse complement strand
CCAGGCCGGCCATGAACAGGGCCGAGAGCAGGCCGATCCGCTCATAGACCACGCCGTGCCGATTCTGAAAGAGAAAGATGAGGATGACCTGAAGGGCCATGACCGTCCCGCCGGTCAGAGTCATGGTCCAGGCCGAGATTCGGGCCGGGGCGGGCCGAATCGCCAGAATCACCAGGGGCAGGCAGAGCAGTCCCAGGGCCAGGGGGCCCCAGCGGCGAACTTCGAGGGCCTGTCTCAGCAAGGCCCGGGTCCAGGGCCGTCCGGTCATCTTCTCCCACCAGACGAGCCGCAGATAGTAGCTCAGAGGTACGGCGTCGGTGTTGAGGACGGTTTCACGGTCCGATTCCAGACGGGCTTTGAGGTATTCGACGGCGGTGGGCTGGAAGAACTGGTAGAAGGAGCGCGGTTTGAAGTAAGGCGAGGTGAAACCGAGGCGTTCATAGCGGCTGCCCAGTTTGTCCGGATCGCCGCTGACCGGACCGGACTCGGGGCCGGCGAAAAAGAAGTGCCGGTCTCCTGGCGTGACCACGACCACGGGAAACACGGTTTTCAACGTGCGGTACAGGGAGAGGCCGTAGGAGCGCATCTCCCGGCCCCAGTAGTTGTCCGCGCCGGCAATGGACGTGACCAGGACGCCTTGGGGCCGGAGCCGACTCGCGGCCTGTTTGAAGAAGTCCTGGGTGTAAAGCCGGTTGATCCGGGCGTTGTCCGGGTCCGGGGCCATGATCGCGATCAGGTCGAAGGACGGCCCCTCGGCCCGGGCCAGGTAGCGGCGCAGGTCGTCGTGAACGATCCGCAGACGGGGGTCGTCCAGGTCCCGGGCCTGATCGGGAGTGAGATGGCGGGCCACGAGGCCGGTTTCGTCCGGGTCGAGGGCCACGTAGACCAGTTCCCGGACACCGAACTTCAGCATTTCGTGGATGAATGCGCCCGGCCCCGGACCGGCCAGCAGGACCCGGTCGAAACGGCGGGCCTGGGTCAGGAAGAGCAGGGTCAGGACCTGGTATTCCGAGGGATCGGGCCAGGAGGCGATGAAGCTCTGGTCCCCGAACAGGGACATTTCACCGCCCCGCCGGGCCAGGGCCAGGTGCTGGTAGGGCGTGTCCCTGGCGGCCAACAGTTCGTAATTCGGGTGGGCCCGGGCGAAACGGACCCGGTCGGCATGGGCGTCCAGTTCGGCGGCCAGCCCGCTGAAATGCAGGGTCAGCCCGGCGGCCAGGACCAGGGCGGCGGAAACGGCCCTGGCCGTGGCCCGGCCGGGCAGGGCCACGGCCAGGGCCAGCAGGACCAAGCCGGCCATGAAGGCCAGGGCCTGGATTGATCCGACCCGGCCGGCCATGAAAAAGGTGTACAGGAGCAGACCCAGGCAGGACCCGGCGGACTCGACCCAGAAGATTGAACCGCCCAGGCCGGAACGTTCCGCTTCCCGGCCCTCGAACCGCTCCCGCCAGTACGATCCGGCCAGGACGAAGAGCCCGCCCACGAACAGGGAGCCCGGCGCGGTCAGGGCCGCGGTCCAGCCCAGGGCCAGTTCGAAGGGCGCGGCCTCGCCCGGGGCCAGGCCGGTCAGGCCGGGGATGAGATAGGACATCGCCAGCAGCCCGCCCAGGCAGGCCAGCCAGAGCCACGGGGCCAGCCAGAGACAGAACTTGAGCCGGCGGCCACTGAGGTTCAGGGCGCCCGCGACCTGGGCCCCCAGGAATACGCCGGCCAGCCATCCGGCCAGGACCAGGGCGATGATTATTTCGCTGCCGTAGAAGGCAACCAGGAGCTGGCGGAGAAAGACCACCTGGGCCACCAGGGCCAGGGCCCCGAAGGAGCCGACCAGCAGCCCGAAGGCCGCCAGATTGAATATCCCCCCGGCAGGCCGGGGAGGATATTCGACATGTAAGGAAGAGAGAGCCATATCAGTTGGCGGGCTACCCCCTCGGCAGGCCTCGGGGGATGCGCCCGCACTGCATGTTCAAGACCAGACTCCCGGAATGGCGGCCCGGCAGCGGGGGCAGCGGCCCGCGTCCATATGATTTTCCACGGCCCACATGCCGGTGCGCTGAATGAGCAGACGGCCGCACCGGGGGCAGAAGGTGTCGCCGCCGGGATGGCCGGGCACGTTGCCCAGGTAGACGTAGCGCAGTCCTTCGGCCTTGGCCGCCTCGCAGCAGCGTTCCAGGTCGGCCACCGGGGTCGGCGGGACGTTCTGGAGTTTGTACATGGGCCGGAAGCGGGTGAAATGAATGGGCACGTCCGGCCCCAGATGGGTCTTGATCCAGCGGGCCATGGCCGTGACATCCGCCTCCCGGTCGTTGGCAGCGGGTATGACCAGGTTGACGATTTCGACCCAGACGCCGAGGCCGACCAGGTTTTCCAGGGTCTCGAGGACGGGCTTGAGCCGGCCGTGGCAGTAGTCGCGGTAGAAATCGTCGGTAAAGGCCTTGAGATCGACCTTGTAGGCCTTGAGGAAGGGAACCAGTTTCCGTTGCGCTTCCAGGGATGTGAAGCCGTTGGAGACCACGGTGCACCTCAACCCGGCCTCATGGCCCAGCCGGGCGGTTTCGTGCATGAACTCGTAAAAGACCGTGGGCTCGTTGTAGGTGAAGGCCAGGTTGGGGATGTCGTTTTTCAGGGCCAGGGCGACCAGGGTTTGGGGCTCGATATAGCGGGCTTCGACCTTTTCGGGCCGGAACTGGGACAACTGCCAGTTCTGACAGAATTTGCAGCTCAGGTTGCAGCCGGCCGTGGACAGGGACAGAACCATGCTGCCGGGGACCACGTGGTAGAAGGGCTTTTTTTCGATGGGGTCGTTGTTCAGGGCCGTCACCCGGCCGTAAACCAGGGTCATGTATTCGCCCTGGCGGTTCATGCGAACCCCGCAGGCGCCCCGGCCGCCGGGCGCGACCTCGCACTGGCGGGGGCAGAGGCGGCAGCGGACGATTCCGCCTTCGAGCCGGTCGTAAAACATGGCCGGACGGACGAAGCGTTCGTCTTCAATGGAAAGCCCGGCCCCCGGCGGGGCGGCGCCGTCCGGAGCCTGGTCCTGGGCCCGGGCCGTGCCCAAAGGGCATACCCCCAGTCCGGCCGCGGCAACGGCCAGGCAGGTGGAACGCAGAAAAGTCCGTCGGTTCATGTCGGCCCTACTTCCCGGCCCCGGCCTTTTCATCCTCGCCAAAAACCTGGGCGCTGAACCGGTAGAGGTCCACGTTCGCCTGCCGCCAGGTCCCGGCGGGCAGGCCGGCCTTGACGCAGGTCTGGTCGAGGAACTTTTCCCGATCCCAGCCGTTCTCGACGGCCACCTGGGGCAGCAGCAGCCCCTGACGCTCCCCCTGGGCGATCATGAGTCCGTCCCGACCGACCTGGATGTCCTCGACCCGGTCGACCAGTTCGAACGGGGTCAGTACCGAAATTTCCAGGCTGACGCCTTCCCGGTATTCGGAGCGGGTCAGAGGGGAAAAGCGCGGGTCTCGAAAGGCGGCCGATACGGCCATGTAGGGTACGACCTCGGACACGGGATGGTTGGCGGCCAGGTGGCCGATACACCCTCTCAGGCCGTCCTTCATCTTGATGGTCACAAAGGCCCCGCCCAGGGATTTCAGGGCCGGGGAGAGCCCCTTGGGGAAGGTGAAATCCCTGCCGTCAAAGGCGCAGTCCAGGGCGCGCCGGGCCAGGCCCAACAACTGGGCTTTCTCCGCCGGACCGAGTCGAGGCGGGGCCGGGTCCGCCTTGTTCCCTTTCGATTTCGGGTCGGCTCCGTTCCCTTCGACCAAGGCCGCGGCGACGTAGCCGACGACATGGTCGTTGTCGCCGGTGACCGTACCGGAATGGTCGTATTTCAGAATCTCGGCCCGGTTGGCTCCCAGGGACCGGGCGGCCTCCATGACCGCGATGAGGGGGCCTTCGCCGCAGGCCTCGGACCGTCCGTTGAGCATGTCGAGATGGAGTCCCCGGCCGTCAAGGCCCCGGACCCGTTCGATGACCCGGGCGTCCAGAAGCCGGGCTTCCGGGGCCGGGTGTTCATGGGACAGATCGGTGCTGGCCAACAGCAGCGCATTTCGGCCCCGCATGGCTTCAGCCAGGGCCCGGCCCAGGGCGACCGAGGAGCCGTAGCGCCGGTTGCCCACCAGCAGAGGCACGATCCTGGCCTGGGGCAGCACGGTCTGGATGAAGGGAAGCTGTATCTCCAGGCAGTGTTCGCTCTGGTGGATTTCGGGCCGGCCGGTCACGAGCGGGCCGGCGGCCTTCTGGATGCGGTCGGCCAGGTCGCGGTCCAGGGACACCCGTCCCAGGGGAGTTTCATAGTCCTGGTAGTTGAGGGAGGCGCCTGGGAAGGCGGCCCGGTGGCTGGGACCGATCAGGACCACGGTTTCGAAGGTCCGGTTTTTCAACAGGTTGTAGGCAAAGGCGGCCACGGGCCCGGAATAGCGGTGTCCGGCATGGGGGACGACCAGGGCCTTCAGCCTTCCTTGGACCTTGGGAACGGCGGCCCGGTCGAGAAAGGCCCGGACCTGGCTTTTCAGTTCGCCGGCCTGGGCCGGGTACCACTGTCCGGCCAGGGCCGAAGGTCTGAGTCCGACTTCGGTGGCCCGGGCCGAAGCGAGCGGCAGGGCCAGGAAAAGAATCAGGATGGCGATCTGGAGCCGGACCGGGCGGCCCGGTCCGGGAGAGCTCGGGATGCGGCGGTTCCGGGACACGGTCTTACTCCTTTTTGCGAGCCGCGTCGGGCAGCAGGATGCGGTTGGTCCGGGATCGGGTTTCGCCCACGGAGTTGACGTACACGGCCGGCCGGCCTTCGACGGGGCATTTGTTCGAGCATATTCCGCAACCGATGCAGCGCCCCAGGTTGACCTGAGGCGCTTTGAGGGTTACCTGCCGGTCCCGGTCGATCCGGGTCTCGTAGGGCACGAAATAGATGGCCTTGGGACTGGTCGGGCAGACTTCCTCGCAGACGATGCACGGTCCCTGGCCCGACCAGGGCAGGCAGCGGCCGCGATCGATAAAGGCCGACCCGATGGCCAGGGGCGTTTCAATCTTTTCCTTGCCGGTGATCAGCCGGATGGCCCCGGTGGGACAGACGCTCGAGCAGAGGGTGCAGGTGTATTCGCAGTAGCCCAGGTCGAAATTGAGGTACGGGGTCCAGAGCCCTTCCCACCCGGCTTCGGCCAGGGTCGGGTTGAGGACGTTGGTCGGGCAGACGCGCATGCACAGCCCGCAGCGGATGCATCGCCGGAGAAACTCGGACTCCTCCAGGGAGCCGGGCGGCCGGACCAGCGCGGGTTCGGGCCGCTGAACTCCGGCCAGGGAGGCGCGTCCCAGACCGACCAGGGCCGCGCCCCCGGCCAGGGAAGCCAGGACGGCCCGCCGGGCCAGGTCCGGGGCGTCCCGGGGCGGTTTGGGGGATGGTTCCGGACCGGGGCGCATGAACTGGAACTTGAACTGGAGCACGCCCTCTGGACAGGCGGCCACGCAGTTGAAGCAGAGGTGGCATTCATGCCTCAGCCATGGGTCTTCCGGATGGGGACCGCAGGCGCCTTGACAGTCGGCCCGGCAGAGACCGCAACGGGTGCAGCCTTCAGCGTCCTTGGTCAGATTGAGCGCCGCGTACCGGGAGGACAGCCCCATCAGCGCGCCCAGGGGACAGAGCGCGCGACAGAAGAAACGGGGCCGGACCAGATCGAGGACGAGCATGAAGACCAGGAGGCCGCCCAGAAGAAAGGCGCCCTGATAGGCCCGCGGCCCGAATCCCAGGACCGGATCGAAGGCATAGGGCCCGAGGTAGGCCAGAAATTTCAAGGGGCCGGCCGAACCCGCGGCCCAGGCCGTGGCCTGGGCGATCAGGTGGCCCAGGGCGGGAAAGAGCCCCAGGACCAGTCCCCGGTAGAGGAAGGAGAGCGGGTCCAGCAGACCGGCCTGGTCCGACCCGAGCAGGGCGGCGGCGAGAAACAGGATGAGCAGATAGTATTTGAGGTGCTGACTGGAATCCGGCTGGTTGAGCCGGGTCTTTTCCGCCAGGGACTTTTTCCGGCCGACCATGGTCACGAACTGATGCAGGGCCCCGAAGGGGCAGACAAAGCCGCAGAAGAACCGGCCCATGAGCAGGACGGCCAGCAAAACGGCCAGGGAGATGAGGAGCGTCGGCTTGAGCGCCCAGGTGGACAGCATGGTTCCCAGGCCGACCAGGGGGTCCAGGTCGAAAAACCAGGTCACGGGCGCGGACAGTCTGAGGTCCTTGCCCGCGCCGGTCACGGCAAAGAGGGAGGCGTTGAAGCCCTGGGGCACCTGGGCCTCGGCCGCCAGATAGACGAAGAGGACCAGGAAACCGGCCTGGCTGATTCGCCGGGCGGTCCGCCAGCCTGTAAAGCGTTTGCCCCTTGACTTTTTCACACCGCTATTTCGATCCGCTTTCCGGCTCCGGGGTCGATACGCCCCAGACCCTGTTGTTCGGCCAGCAGGATGTACCCCACTTCATCGGGATAGACGTCGAACAGGGCCGTCGCGGCCGCGTCAACGGCGACCTGATCGATCCCGGCGATGACCGTGTTCCGGCCGATCACGTCCGACAGCCGGCCTCCGGAAGGGCCGTTGCGAACCATGATCCGGGTGGCGTCGACCAGGACCAGGGTCGGCTGAAAAAAACGGGCCAGGTCCACGATGGACTGGTGGATGTCCTGGTGCAAGGCCCCCCGCCGGCCGCCCACGGCCCCGATCCAGTTCTTCATACCCAGGGTCAACCGGGTCAGGCCATGGCTTTTGGCCACGGGCGCGTTGATGAGCTTGTCGGCCTGGATGACGGGCATGAACACGGACCATTGCCCCAGACGACGACCGCCCAGGTCCATGTCCTTGAAATGTTTGGACTCCGGGTACAGCAGCCCGGCCCCGGTCTCTTTGGCCACGGCTTCGATGCCCGTGTTGAGATAACATCGTTGGGCGTTGTTGATGGTGTTGTCCACCAGATGGACCTTTTTGGCCCCGGCCCGGTAACAGAGCCGGACGATGGCCGCCAGGACTTCGGGGCTGGTGTTGGCCGCCAGTTCGGGCGGCCGGTCCCAGGACATGTTGGGCTTGACCGCGACCACGTCACCCCGGGTAATGAATTTTTCCATGCCGCCCAAGGGTTCGAGAACCTTGGCCACCAGTTCGGCCTCCCGTCCCGCCCGGTTTGAACGGGCCACGACCACCTGGTCCGGAGCCCCGGGAATCCGGAAGTCCGACTTGATCTCCAGGCGGGTCTCGGGAGCCGCCAGGGTGTTCCGTCCGTATAGTCCGCCGTACGCCCCGACGGTCAGGGCCGCGGCCCCGCCCAGTTTGGCCAGGCGCTTGACCGCCTGGCGACGCGTAATCTTTTCCGACATGCTTTTACCTCCGGAATGGAGTCCGGCTCGATCATCCGCCCGGTCCGGGGCCCCATATAGCGGCCGGCCTGAATCGCCCCGTCTATTAAATGTAGCCGTTTTCCATCGGATCACAAGCCGTTCGGTCAGGCCTCGCCGAAAATCGTGCGCTCCTGTCAGGTTGACTCCAGGTCCCCGGCCGACTCATCGGGCGCTGAAGGAGACTGGGGCGGCGGAGACGGGTCCGCTTCGGGTCCGGGCCGTTCTTCGGACCCGAAGAAGGTCAGAATCGACCGGATCAACTGGTCCTGGTTCTGAATATGATCCCGGAGCAGTTGCAGTTCGTCTTCCAGGTCCCGAACGCGGGTCCGCAGGTCCCGGATTTCCTCCCAGCCGGGTCCCGAGGGAGCGGAGGGGGGGGCTTCGGAAGCGGGCGTCTTTTCGGGGGCCTCCGATTGTTCGGACGCGGCTTCCCCCTCCGGGGCCGTCCCAGGCTTCCCGGACGGGGAGGCCTGGTCATCCGTGACAGCCGGGGCGGCTGCGTCGGCGGATGTGGATGATTCTCCTTCTTCTCGCGGCGTGGCGTCACGATCCGGGGCCTTGGCCGCCTGTTCCTCGGCCGGGGCCGGCGGCGAGGCCGGTTCAGCGGGCCGCGGAGCGACCGGCGGCGGGGCGGGTACGGTCTTGGCCGCCGGAGCGGGCACCGGAGCGGCCGGGAGGGCGGCCCGGGTCGTGACCGGCCTGAGAGAGGCGACCCAGGCCTGGGGGTCGGGAAAGACGGGCCGGCCCGCGTCGGCCAAGCCGAGCAGCCCGGTCAGGGCGCAGAGCAGCAGGAAAAGCGCCCACATGAAATAGCTCCCCAATGATCGATACGATTTTCCGAACAGGACCCGGACCTGAAGGAAGAGGAAAAGCAGCGCGCCCAGAGGCAGAACGACCTGGACCATCAGGTAGCCCGATCCCAGAAATCCCAGCCAGCCGCTCATGGCGCCGGGCTGTTCGAGAAGTCCCTTCAGATCGGCCCCGCCTTGAACCAGGGCGATCACCGGCGCCATCACGGCGTACAGCACCAGGACGGTCAGCAGGAGAGGCAGCCAGAACGGACGCGGCCAAGTGATCCAGACGGCCGCCAGGACGGCCAACAGGGCCAGCCCGTACCACAAGGGCAGCAGCAGTCCGCCGGTCAGCCCCCAAAGGCCGAAGCCGGCCAGGCCGTATATCCCAAAGGCCAGGGCCAGGATGATTCCATTCCCTACCGCTTCAATGCCGACCTTGGTTTCCAGGGCCAGCTTTTTCCAGCCCAGGCCGACCAGGGCCAGGCAGAGAAGCGCCACGCCGCCGGCTTCCCAGACAAAAGGCGCGTCGGCCAGGTAGGCCTGCACGGCCAGGGCCGGCAGTCCGACGCCGAGCAGGACCAACAGAAGCCAGTGCAGCGCGATCCTGGCCATTTTGGACGCTCGGGCGACCCGGGCCTCTTTTTCATAAAAAGGCTTGAATTCATCCGAAGGCGGTTCGGTGTCAGTCCCTGTCTCTTCCCGGAGGACGGTTTCTTCCCTTGGCCCGTCATCGTCGGCAATCGGGACGGCGTCCTGTTCCATTTCCAGGACCGGAGCCGAAGTTTCGGTTTGCTCATCCGCCGGCCGTTCGGTGGCCGATGCTTCGGGTTCGGATGCCGTTTCGGGCGCCGGCTTGTTGTCTTCGATCACGTCAGCTCCTTGATAACCAAATAAATTTATTATAATTATTTTATCACGGCCCGCCGACCGGGGACAAGCAAAAAAGATCGCCATCCAAAACCCCTGCCAGCGATCGGGGGCGGTTCCAAACCGTATCGCGGCCTTTGGCGGGTTTATCCGCAAAGGCGGAATGAATGTTCTTCCGGCGGTTGAGCGACGGGGCCACTCCGAAAAATGCAGGTTGAAGATCGGATCGATCTCGGTTAAGGTGGTTTCAATCAAGGCATCGGGCGACTTTTCATCATCGTAAGGCGGGGTATACGCCTGGCGCGTTGAGATATTTCTTGGCCGGATGGCCCGGATTTCGACGCTCCCGCACTTGGGGGAAGGAGATTTGCCATGACGGAGGAACGCACATTCAAGGCCTGGCACCGAGGGTCTGACATGACCCGGCGCGATGTGCTGAAAAAGGGACTTGGGGCTGCGGCCGTTTTGGCCGCGGGCGGAACCGGGGCCGCGTTGCGGAGTGGAGGCTGGACCGCCATAGCCGGTGAGCCCTACGACTGCGTCATCCGGGGCGGACTGGTTTACGACGGGATTTCGTCCGAGCCTCGCCAGGCGGACGTGGCGGTTCGGGGGGATCGGATTACGGCCGTGGGCCGGATCGAGGGTCCGGCCGCCCGGGTCGTCCAGGCCGACGGCCTGATAGTGATGCCGGGTTTCATCGACGTGCATACCCACTGCGACCTGACCTTCAAGCGGTCCGGGTTGAAGCGTCACCTGGCCCGGGTCATGCCCAGTTGGAAAGGCAACTACAACTATCTCCACCAGGGCGTAACCACCGTGGTCACGGGCAACTGCGGCTACGGATACACGGATGTCGATTACTGGTTCGGACTGCTCGAGGATATCGGGTTCGGGACCAACGTGTATCACCTGGCCCCGCACGGCATGCTGCGGGAGGCCCTTTTCGGTCCGGACCACCAGGGCCCCTTGAACGCCTCGCAACTGGACCGGCTGGCCGGCCGGGTCGAGGAGGAAATGCAAAAAGGAGCGGTGGGGCTTTCCGCCGGCCTGGAGTACGCCCCGGGTATCTGGGCGGACGTCCGGGAGATATCGACCTGCGCCCGGGCGGCCCGCAAGCATGGCGGACTGTTCACGGTGCACATGCGGGACGAATCCGGCGCCGTGAAGCCGGGCGGGCGTCCGGCCCTGCTGGAATCGATCGCCGAGGTCGTGGAGGCGGCCCGCCAGGCCGAGGTCGGCCTGGAAATTTCCCATCTGAAAATCAGCGCGCCATACAACGACCTGCGTCCCGGCCAGGTCTTCGACCTGATCGAGGAAGCCAGGCGACAGGGGCTGGACGTCACCGCCGACCAGTATCCCTACACGGCCGGCAGCACCTACATCTCCATCTTGCTACCCGACGAATTCAAGTCCGGCCTGGGCGTCAAGGACCGGTACAAGACACGTTCCGGTCAAGTGGAGATCGAGAAGGCCATGGCCGAGGTCTTCTCCTACCTGCCACCGGACCGGATACTGATCAGCTTCGACCCGAACGACGAGACCCGGGAGGGCAAGACCCTGGAAGTCCTGGCCGAGACGACCGGCCGGACTCCGGCCCGGGCCTACGCGGAGATGGTCTGCGAGGACCCGCCGCCCACGGGCATATTTTTCATGATGAAGGAGGCGGACGTGCGGGCGCTGATGCAGCCGGACTACGTCATGACCGCGTCGGACGGCTGGACCGTGCCCAAGGACATGACCAAACCCCATCCGCGCTGCTATGGGACGTTTCCCAAAAAGATACGGGAGTATGTTCTGAAGGAGCGGATCGTGGACCTGCCCCGGGCCATCCGCTCGATGACGTCTCAGCCGGCGGAAAAATTCAGGCTGAAAGACCGGGGCCGGATCGAGGTCGGGTATTTCGCCGATATCGCGGTGATCGACCTCAAGGGCCTTAACCATCACGCCAGCTACCTGGACCCGCACCAGTACGCCAGCGGGGTCCGACATCTGCTGGTCAACGGCGTGGCGGCCATTGAAAACGGTCAGGCCACTGGTGAACGGGGCGGCCGGGCTTGCAGACGAAGCTGAACCCGACGGGGCTTTATTCGCGTTTCTTCAGTTCGCTCTTCTTGATCTTGCCCGAGGCCGTCTTGGGCAGTTCGTCGATGATCTCCATGAACTTGGGAATCTTGTAGGTCGCGACCCGTTCCCTGAGAAAGGCGGCCATTTCCTCGTAGTCCAGGCTCTGGCCCGGCTTGAGGCTGACGTAGGCGTGTCCGGCCCGGCCCCATCGTTCGTGCGGCACGCCGATGATGGCGGCCTCGAATATTTTGGGGTGCATTAGCAGGACCTTTTCCACCTCGGCCGGGTAGATGTTTTCTCCGCCGCTGATGAACATGTCTCCCATGCGGTCCACGGCGTAGATGTATCCGTCCTCGTCCACACGGGCCAGGTCCCCGGTGTGATGCCATCCGTTGCGGCTGACGCGCCCGGTCTCCTCCGGCCGGTTCCAGTAGGCCGTCATGCGGATCGGGCCCTGAACCACGATCTCGCCGATCCCCCCGGGCGGCACGGGCCGGCCCTCTTCGTCGACGACCCGGACATCGCCATGGAGAACGGGCAGCCCCACGGCGCCCGCCTTTTCCCGGGCCTTGTCTTCCGGGACCCACAGTTCGATTGACGTTTCGGTCTGACCGAAAAGCTGTCGGACCGGCAGGCCGTTGTCCAGGGCTTCGTGCATCAGGTCGGCCGAAGCGGGTTCACCGGCCACGACGATGGTTCTCAGTGAGCCGATGTCGCGGTCTCGGGGCCGGGTCTCCTTGAGCAGGGTGTTGAGCATGGTGGGCACGAGCATGGACTGGGTGACCCGGTGGGTTTCGATCAGATTGAGAAACCGGAACGGATCGAAGTGGTCTTCCAGGACCAGGGTCCCGCCCACGTAGAGAATGGGCACGGACATGATGTTCAGGCCCCCCGAATGGAACAGCGGCAGGGTCACCAGCATGACGTCCCGGGAATAGAGGTCGAAATAGATTTGGGCATTGAGGGTGTTGAACAGGGTCTTCCGATGGGACAGCAGGGCGCCTTTGGGCGTGCCGGTGGTGCCCGAGGTGTACATGATCATCTGGGGCTTATCCAGGTCGTCCCGGGCCGGGCCGACCGATGGTTCGGAATCGGGCCGGCCGTCGAGAGCGCCTTCGTAGGAACTGTGCCAATCGCCTGCTTCTCGCCCCCAGGCCAGACAGACGGGGCGGTGATCCGGCTTGAGCAAGGCCAGGCATTTCTCGGTCCGTTCGCCCAGGCCCGGCTCGAAACAGAGCACTTTCAGGCCGCTGTCTCCCACCTGGTAGGCCACTTCCGGAGGGGCCAGCCGAAAGTTCAGGGAGACGAAGATAAGTCCGGCCTTGGCGCAGGCAAAATATACTTCCAGAAATTCCGGACGGTTGCGGGTATAAGCGCCGACCCGGTCCCCGGGGTCCAGGCCCATGTCCAGCAGGGCGCGGGCCAGACGGTTGGTTCGCTCGTTGAGTTGGGCGTAGGTCAGGGTCCGGTTATCGAAGACGATGGCCGTTTTGTCGCCCGAATATAGGCTTCGTTTATACAACCAGTTTCCGACGTTCATGCTTCTTTCAACAACTCCCGTGCAATGATGAGTTTCTGGATTTCCGAGGTCCCGCCGCCGATTTCGATCAGCTTGGCGTCTCGCATGTAGCGTTCGACCGGGTACTCCCGGGTGTACCCGTAGCCGCCCAGAATCTGGATGGCATCCAGTCCGGCGCGGGTCCCCATGATCGAAGCGTAGTATTTAGCGATGGAAGCTTCCTTGGTCAGCTTGACGCCCTGATCGACGAGAGGGCAGAGGGTGTAGGTGAACTGCCGGGTGATGGTCAATCGGGTGGCCATTTCGGCCAGCATGTTCTGCACCATCTGAAAGGAGGCAATCGGCTGTTTGAACTGGATGCGTTCTTTGGCGTATCGGGCCGCGGTTTCGAGGCAGGCCTGTGCGATGCCGACGCTGGTGATGGCTCCCAGGATGCGTTCCTCGTCCAGGGTCTCGAAAAGGACGGGGAAGCCCCGGCCCTCACCGCCCATGACCTGGTCGGCCGAGACGCGGACGTTTTCCATGAAGACCTCGCCGGTCGGCGAACAGCGCATGCCCATTTTCTTGAAGGGCTGGCTGGTGCTCAAACCATCCATGCCCCGTTCCAGGATGAAGAGGGTCCCGCCCTGGGCGCCCCGGCTCCCGGCCTGGCGGGTGACGACCATGAAGTAGTCGGCGATCGGCCCGTTGGTGATAAAGGTCTTGGAACCGTTGATGACGTAATGGTCACCGTCCTGGCGGTAATTGGTTTTCAGGGACAGGGCGTCCGACCCGGCCTCGGGTTCGGTCAGACAGAAGGCGGCCACGGCTTCGCCCTGGATGACCTGGGGAATATACCGTTTCTTCTGCTCCTCCGTCCCGTACTTGGCGATAAAGTAGCAGAAGTTGGTCGTGCACATGTTGACCGACATGCCGAAACCGGCGGAGACCCGGCAGAACTCTTCCTTGATCAGGGCATTGGTCAGCAGGTCGGCGGCGCCGCCGCCCAGTTCACTCGGGCTGGTCGAGCCGATCAGGCCGTTCCGGCCGGCCTTGCGGTAGACTTCCAGGGGAAAGCGCTCCTCCTCGTCGATATCATGGGCGATGGGGGCCAGTTCGTTCTCGGCGAACTTGCGCGTCATATCCCGAACCATGCGGTGTTCTTCGGACAAGAGAGCGTCGAGCATTATCCTCATAGAAAAACATCCTTTTCCGAACTCGGATTATATCATAATTGAAGCCCCCCACTGCGAGATGCGGGGTATCTTCAACATGCAAGATAGAAATTCTTTTTCAGGACGGCCGCCAAGGCGGCCGCCCGGCCATATCAGTCCTGAGCCTGGCCGTACTTCTCCCTCAGGACCCGTTTGAGAATCTTGCCGCCGAAAGTCCCCTTGGGCAGTTCGTCCACGAAGATGACCGAGGTGGGCTTTTTATGGCTGGCCAGGTGCCGGCGGCAGTGTTCGATGACCTCGTCCGCGGTGATCTGGGCGCCTTTGGCCCGGACGATGACGGCCCGGATGGATTCGCCCCATTTTTGATGGGGCACGCCGATGATCGCGCCTTCGGATATGCCGGGGTGGCGGTGCAGGACCTCTTCGATCTCGGCGCAATAGACGTTCAGGCCGCCGGTCTTGATCATGTCCTTGATCCGGTCGACCATGTAGATGAAGCCCAGATCGTCGTATCGTCCCACGTCCCCGGTGTGCAGCCAGCCGCCGCGCAACGTCCGTTCGGTTTCCTCGGGGGCCTTGTAATAGCCCTTGAAGACCGAAGGTCCCCGGACGATGATTTCTCCCTCTTCGCCCACGGGCAGGTCGTTGTCGTCGGGGTCAACGATGCGGACCTCGGTGCACATGTAAGGCCGGCCGGCACTGCCCCATTCCCGGGGCTGGTCCGTGGGCCTGAGAACGGTCACGGCCGGTGATGCCTCGGTCAGGGCATAGGAGCAGTACAATGCGCCGTTGGGCCAAAGCACCCTTTCGATCTCCTCCTTGAGGTCCGGATGAAGGAAGCCCTGGCTGTTCAGCCATTTGGAGATCGATGAGGTGTCGCGCGGCCGTTTCTTCTGGACGTCGAGCAGCATGCGGAAGATGGTCGGGTTGCCGGTGATGAAGGTGGTCCGTTCCTGTTCGACCATGTCCAGATAGCGGCCCGGGTCGAAGCCGGAGCTGCCGATAAATGTCCCGCCGGCGTACATGTAGGCCATGAAGCGCGACAGGGCGGCGGTGTGGTACATCTGCATGGGGAAGTAGACCCGGTCTTCCGGCGTGGGGCTCTGGTTTTCGGTGGTCACGCAGATGACGTTCCAGAGCAGGCTCTTGTGGGTGAGGATGGCCCCTTTGGGGCGGCCGGTGGTCCCGCCGGTGAACATGAGAAAGGCCTCGTCCGCTTCGAGGACCCGGTCGGGCGGTTCGTCCTCCGAGGCCCGGGACATCAGGTCCTCATAGTCCCGGGCGAAGCCGGGCGTTCCGCCGCCCATGCAGATGAACGACTTGAGCCTGGGGACCCGCTGTCGCAGGTCTTCGGCATGGCCGGCGAAATCCCCATGAAAGACCAGGGTCTCCGAATCGGTGAATTCGGCCTCATACGTAATATCGTCCAGCGTGGCCCGGGAGTCCAGCGGCGTGGTGATGATGCCCAGCTTGGCGTGGGCCAGGTAGACCTCCATAAGCTGGATGCAGTTGTTCGACAGGGTGGCGACTCGGCTGCCCCTGCCCAGACCCAGGCCGAGCAGGGCCTGGGCGTATCGGTTGACGCGACGATTGAGCTGATCGTAGGTCAGGGCGCTCTTGTCGTCCATGACGGCTTTTTTGTTGGGATACTTGCGGGCCGAGCGGGCGAAGGCCTGCCCCAGCGTCATTTCCATGACCGCCTCCTTACTTGTTCAACAATGGTAGCATTTCACGGGTATCATCGAGGCCGGCCACTTCCATCCCGAACTCGCGAATGAGCCGGGCGGCCTTGTCCACCAGTTCCGCGTTGCTTTGGGCCAGGACGCCCCGGGACAGGTAGAGGTTGTCCTCGAAGCCGACCCGGATATTGCCGCCCATGAGTGTGCCGACCATGCCCAGGGTCAGCTGATGTCGGCCGATGCCCACCGTCTGCCACGTGTACTCCGGGGGAATGCTCTCGTGCAGGGCGACCAGGTTTTTGATGGTCGCCGGGATGCCGCCCATGACGCCCATGACGAAGCTGATCTGGTAGGGCGGATCGAGAAGTCCGGGCCGTCTAATCCAGTGCTCCACGTTCTGGACCATGGACAGGTCATAGACCTCGAACTCGGGCATGACCCCGATCTCCTTCATCCGCGTGGCGTACAGTTCCATGACCTCCGGCAGATTGGGAAAAAGCCGGCGGCCGAAGTTCATGGAGCCCGCGTTGAGGGAGGCGGAATCGGGCCGGAGTTCGACCACGGGGCGGAGCCGGTCCTCGGGGCTCAGGCCCAGAGTGGTCGCCCCGCCGCCGGTGGTGATCTGGGTGACGATGGGGCAGGCGTCCCGGACGGCGTCCAGGTAGGCCCGGAAAACCTCGAGGTCGGACGTGGGGGAGCCGCTGTTCGGGTCCCGGGCGTGGAGGTGGACGACGGTCGCGCCGGCCTCGAAGGAGCGCTTGGTCTCCGCGGCGACCTCCTCCGGGGTCACGGGCAGGTTGGGGTTGTCGGCCCAGGTGGGTATGCTGCCCGTGGGGGCCACGGTGATAATAACCTTTCTGCTCATAATGTCTCCCGTGGGACGCCCGGAGGATGACCGGCGCGGGCCCCGGTCATCCGTCGGCGGGCCGTGGCTGAGTCGTTATTCGAGGGGACGGAAGTAGAAGTCGGTGATGGCGCCGTGCCTTTCCTCGCGAAAATAGGCTTTGACCCGGGTGCCGACCTTGATCTGGGACACGTCATCGACCTCCATGTTGGTCATCATGACGAAGTCGGACCCGTCGAGCTGGATGTAGGCGCAGATAAAAGGCACCTTTTTGATGAAGGCGCTGGTGGTGAAGTACTGGACCGTGCAGGCCTTGATCGTGCCGGTGCCTTCGAGGGGCAGCCATTCCGTGGGCACGTAGCAAAGCGAGCAATGGTCGCGCGGCGGGCAGTAGACCTTGCCGCACTGGGTGCATCTGGCGCCGTAAATGGTCTTGTTCTCGCGAATCTCCCGGAAAAATCGCGACTGCCGGCCCAGGCTGTATTTGAAAAAGACCTCCATTTTGTCCGGTATTTCCAAGGGCTGGTCCATGGGAACCTGTCCGGACAGTTCGGCCTCGTATTCCCTTTTCAGATATTCGACGGGAATACCGTATTTAGCCTCATGATATTGGTACCACTTTTCGCGTTCCTGCTCGTTCATGACTTGTCTCCCTCCAGGACCAGGCAGATGGTCCAGGTGCACAAGGTTCCACCGATGCTTTGGACCAGGCCGCGCCGGGCGTTCTTGACCTGCCGCTCACCGGCCTCTCCCCTCATATGCAGGGCCACCTCATAGGTCTGCATGATTCCCGTAGCCCCGACGGCGTGTCCGCAGCCGATCAGTCCGCCGCTGACGTTGACCGGAATCCGGCCGTCCGGCAGGACCGTGCCCTCGTCTATCAAGCGTCCGCCCTGCCCTTCCTCGCAGAAAAAGCAGTCCTCGTAGGCCATGATTTCCGTGCCGCTGAACGCGTCGTGCAGTTCGGCCAGGTCCAGCTCACGGACCGGGTCCTTGACGCCGGCCATCTTGTAAGCGCTCTGGGCGGCTACCCGGGAGGATTCGAAGGTGTACAGATTGGGCCGGTTGCCCGGCATGACGTAATCCACCGAAGCGCCCACGCCGGTGATCCAGACCGGATTGTCCGTCAACTCCCGGGCCACTTCCTCACTGGCCAGGATGACCGCGGACGAGCCTTCGGAATAGAGGCAGTTGTCGTAGAACTTGAACGGCTCGACGATCTTGCGGGAATTGAGCACGTCCTCGACGGTGATGACTTTGGGCGACTGGGCGATGGGGTTCTTGGTCGCGTTCAAATGGTTCTTGACCGAGACCTTGGCCATCTGCTCCTCGGTGGGGTTGCCGTATTTTTCCAGGTGGGCGATAACGGCCAGGGCGAAGCCGGAAGCCGCGGTCCGGCCGGCCGGGTTGTCGTAGGTCATGTCCGCCGTATACAGGATGGCCCGGAGCACTTCGGGCGTGGTGACACCGGATTCATAGTTGAAACAGTCGTTGCATTTCTCCACGCCCAGGACCAGGCAGACGTCGTACAGGCCGCTGGCCACCTCGGAATACCCGATTCTCATGGCCGCGCCGCCGGTGGCCCCGCCCGAGTTGACCCGGACCATGGGCTTCAGGCCCAGGCCCAGGTAGTCGTGGACGAAGGCGTCCGGCTGGTATTGACGCTGAAAAAAGTCGTTGTAGATGCCGTAGACCGCGCAGTCGATCCGGGTCCGATCGATCCCGGCATCCTCCATGGCCATTTTGGCCGCGTCGAAGGCCAGCTCATAATAGGTCTTGTCCACCCATCTGGCCTTGAACTTGGTGGTCCCCATTCCCACGATGCCCACTTTTCTCATTGGTGCACTCTCCCTTTGGATGTTTGACGAATCAATCCCGCATGGACGGGTCCCTTATCTCGTTCGCTCCGCGTCGGGCCGGCGCCTTAGGACATCGGCCCCGGCCTGTTCCTGGGATATCGGCTGCCATCCGCTTCGGCCCGCATTTTTCACCTTGACTTTCAGGGCGGTGGTGTATTAGGATTTGATCAGATTTTTTACTAAATCCTTGATGGATTGTCAAGCGCTAATTCCCCGTTTCCAAGTCCGGAGCCGCTTTTTCGGGCCCCAGCGGACGGGTCCAGATCAAATCCGAGGATATCGCGAATGGACACAGAATCGACGATCAATCTCTTTCGAACCATATCCCGATCGGCGCGCCGGTTCGGGGATAAGACGGCCCTGGTTTCCCATGAAGACCAACGCCTGTCCTACGCCGAACTCGATCGCCTGAGCAACCGGTTCGCCCGGGGACTTTCGGCTTTGGGCTTTTCCAAGGGCGATCACATCGGCACCCTGTCCTTTAACGCCAACGAACTCCTGATCGCCTTTTTCGGAATTCTGAAGATCGGGGCGGTGGCCGTGACGGTCAACGTCCGGCTGGCGGACCCGGAGATTCTATGGCTCCTGGACCATTCCGATGTTGCGGCCCTGGTTTTCGACTCCGACTTCAAGGACCGGGTCGACGCGCTGCGACCGGACCTGCCCCGCCTGAAGCACCTGATCATGTTCGGCGGGGAACCCTCCCCCGGCGTGTCGGCCTTCGAGGCCATTCTGGAAAGCGGCTCGGACCAGGAGTCCGGGGTTGTGGTGGAAGGCGAAGACACGGCCTTTATCATCTACACATCCGGGACCACGGGGCGCCCCAAGGGCGTCATGGTCACGCACAACGGTTTCCTGTGGAACTGCGTCAACTGGTCTTGCGCCGGGAGTTTTCGGGAGTGCGACGTCGCGCTTCAGGTCTTCCCCCTCTTCCATGTCGCCGCCATCGGCAGCGTCCTGACCCATCTGTATCTCGGGGCCACGATCCACATCAAGAAGTCCTTCGATCCCCGCGACTATATGGAAACCATCGCCCGGGAACGGATCAACCGCCTTGCGGCCGCGCCCACGGTCTTCGCCATGCTTCTGGCCCTTCCGGAGATCGAGACGTACGACACGAGTTCCGTGGAACTGATCGGCTCGGGTTCGGCGATCATGCCCACCGAGATTCAAAGGCGTCTTCAGGCCGTCTTTCCCGCGGCCAGGCTGTTCGACACCTACGGCATGTCCGAGGCCTCCGGCGGCATCACCACGCTCCAGACCGAGGACTTTCACCGGAAGACGGCCTGCGTGGGCAGACCGCACCTGAACCTGGAAATGCGGGTCGTCGACGACGATGACCATGACGTCTCCGTCGGCCAGGTGGGCGAAGTCATCTTCCGGGGGAACAACCGGATGAAAGGCTACTACAAGGACCCCGAGAATACGAAATCGGCCATACGCGACGGCTGGTATCATACCGGCGATATGGGCCGCCTTGACGAAGAGGGGTTTCTGTACATCGTCGACCGGAAGAAGGACATGGTCATCACCGGCGGAGAAAACGTCTATCCCCGTGAGGTCGAGGAAGTGCTTTACACGCATCCCGGCATCGCGGAAGCGGCCGTGATCGGCGTGCCGGACGCCAAGTGGGGCGAAGCGGTCAAGGCGGTGATCGTCCTCAGACCCGGGCATTCCGCCGCGCCCGAGGAAATCATCGCCTTCTGCCGCAAGCATATCGCGGGCTACAAGTGCCCCAAGAGCGTGGTCTTTGTCGAGGCGCTGCCCAAGAATCCGATCGGCAAGGTACTCAAACGCACGCTCAAGGAACAGTACGACCGGTCGTAAGCGGCCGGCACTCGCGGGCGCGCCTCCCCGGAAGCGCTCTCGGCCCAGCATGTCATCGTCACCAAGGAGGTTGAAATGGGACGACAAATCTATACGGAAGAACATGACATCTTCCGGGCGGCCTTCAAACGGTACCTGGAAAAGGAGGTCGTTCCTCATCTTGAGGAGTGGGAGGAAAATCATGAAGTCCCCCGCGAGGCCTGGAAGAAGATGGGAGAACAGGGCTATATCTGTCCCTGGCTGGAGGAGGAGTACGGGGGCTCGGGGGCCGGCTTCGAGTACTCGATCATCATCAATGAAGAGATGAGCCGGGTCCGGGCCAACGGGTTTTCGGTCGGGCTGCACAGCGACATTATTGCCCCGTATATCAACAGTTTCGGTTCCGAAGAACAAAAGGCGAAATACCTGCCCGGCGCCGCCACCGGCGATATCCTTCTGGCCGTGGCCATGACCGAGCCTGACGCCGGCTCCGACCTGCAGGCCATCCGGACCCGCGCGGTCAAGGACGGGGACCACTACGTGATCAACGGCCAGAAGACCTTCATCAGCAACGGCTACTGCTGCGACCTGGCCGTGGTGGCCTGCAAGACCGACCCCAACGCCAAGCCGGCCTATAAGGGCATCAGCCTGATCCTGGTCGAGGCCGGGACGCCCGGGTTCAACAAGGGCCGCCGCCTCCAGAAAATGGGGCTGCAGATCCAGGACACGGCCGAACTGTATTTCGAAGACTGCCGCGTTCCGGCCACGAATCTGCTGGGGCAGGAAGGTCGCGGTTTCTATTACCTGATGGACAAGCTGCAGCAGGAGCGGCTGATCGCGATCATCCGGGCCCAGGTCGGGGCGGAGGAGATGCTCAAGCTGACCATGGACTACGTCAAGCAGCGCCATGCCTTCGGCAAACCCATCGGTTCCTTCCAGCACAACGCCTTCAAGCTCGCTGAAATGGCCACCGAGATCGAACTGGGCCGGACTTTTTTCGACGATCTGCTGGCCGATCACCTCGAAGGCAGGAACATCGTCAAGAAGGTTTCCATGGCCAAGTGGTGGATCGGCGAGATGTGCAACCGTGTGGCTTACCAGTGCCTCCAGCTCCACGGCGGGTACGGCTTCATGGACGAATACGTCATTTCGAAGTGGTACCGGGACGTGCGGGCCATTACCATCTACGCCGGAACGACCGAGATCATGAAGCAGGTCATCGCCCGGGAGATGGGCCTGTTGTAAAGCGATCACCAAGAACAGCAAAGGGGCGCGAACTCTCGCGCCCCTTTGCGTTTATTGGCCAGACTTCGGCAGGTGGCCGTCAGCCCGAGGTGGATGGCTCCGGTCGGCCCATGATGCCCTTGCCCAAATAATGGATCAGGACGCCGACGCCCACCAGTCCCAATCCGATCAGATCGGTCAGGGCCAGGGGATGGAACATCAGGAAACCGCCGGCCATGAAAATGATCCGGACGGGCCATCCGATACGCTGAAGCACGAAAATATAACCCTCGAATCCGGAACTCAGCAAAATGATGCCGATCACGGCCGTGGTCATGGCATGAACGATCTGGAAGATCGTGCCGTGCGCGACCAGGGCCGGATTGTAGACAAAGAAGAACGGCACCAGCAGGGAGACGAAACCGAGCTTGACCGCCTGGAAGCCGGTCTTAAGCGGGTCGGCCTGGGCGATGCCGGCCGCCGCGTACGCGGCCAGGGCCACGGGCGGGGTGATATAGGATACCGAGCCCCAATAGACCAGGAACAGGTGGGCCGACATTTCGTAGATGCCCAGGCTGACCAGGGCCGGGGCCAGAAGCATGGCCAGAAAGATGTAGCAGGCGGAAACGGTCAGGCCGATGCCCAACAGGAAGCTGGTGATGGCGCCGATGATCAGGAGCAGAAACATATGGTCGCCGCCCAGACGGGTCAGGCTGCCGGACAGACCATGGGCGGTCCCGGTCAGGGACAAGGCCCCGATAATCATGCCCACCCCGGCCAGGATGCCCACGAGTTCCGCCAGAATCAGCCCCGTACCGTCGGTGAATTTGATCAGGGAGCCCTTGTTGAGCCGGGTCTCCTTGCGAATGCTGGCCAGGATCATCAGGGCCACGGTGGCGTAATAGGGAGCCAGGCCCTCGACCCGTTCGAAGAAGATGAAGTAAACGAGCACGGCCAGGGACAAGATGTAATACCAGCCTTCCTTGATGGTCTTGAAGAAGTTGGGCAGTTCCTCCCGGGGCAGCCCCCGGAGTCCTTTCTTGGCCGCGTAGAAGTCGGTCTGGGCGAACAGGCTGACCCAGTAAAGGAAGACGGGCAGGGCCGCGGCGATACAGACCGAGGCGTAAGACACGCCGATGAAGTCGGACATGATGAAAGCGGTCACGCCCATGACCGGCGGGGTGAGCACGCCGCCCTTGGAGGCGCAGGCTTCGATGGCCGCGGCATAGTGGGCGGGATAACCGAGCCGTTTCATGGTCGGAATGGTCACCGCGCCCGTGGTGACCACGTTGGCGATGGCGCTGCCGGACATGGTCGCGAAAAAGGCGCTGGAAAGAATGGACACCTTGGCCGCGCCGCCGCGGACGCTGCCCAGGAGTGATAGGCAAAAATTGATGAAGAAATCGGCGGCGCCGGTGGTACTGAGGGCCACGGCGAAGATCATGTAACCGATGAGCAGGCGCCCGAAGACCTGGGTCGGCATGCCGAAAAGGCTCTGCATGCCCAGGAAATGGAAACCGATAATTCGAGACAGGCTGTAGTGCTTGGCCATCAGGAGGCCGGGACAGACGTGGGCGAAAAGGGGATAGACCGAAATGACCAGGATCACGCCGGCCAGAACCAGGCCGCCGGAGCGTCGAACCGCCTCGACGACCAGAATCCAGGTGAGCAGGCCCAGGACCTGCCCGATCATCGGAGGCCGGACTTCCCAGCCCATGGCTATGATCTTGATGGGGTTGAAGGCCACGAAGGCCGGCCCGATCAGACAGAGGGCGGCCATGATCATGTCGTACCAAGGGACCCGGTCCCGGGGGCTTTTAGCCGTGGCCGGAAACAGGAGATAGGTCGACGAAAGGAAGGCGGCCAGCAGAACTGCGTAATAGGTCAGTTCCGGGACTGCATAATTCCCGATGGCGATCTTGAAGATGAATATGACGGACAGGAGCATCGACGCGATGGTAGCGATGCGGAAGTAGATTTTCCAGGGTCCCTGGAGTTCCCTGTAGCGGCCGCTCGGCTTGGGCGGTGCGGCTTCGACCTTTACCGACATGCTGAACCTTCCTTGTTACCTTGGCGATATATGCGTTCCATGATGATCGATCGGGTTAGTGGCGTCCGTTAACCGCTTCGGTAGGAACGGCGGCCGGCCGCCGTCCCTACCGGAATCGGGTCTTACTTGGCGGCGGCCTTTCTGGCCTCGAAGGCCTTCAACTGCTCGGCCTGCCACTTGTCCATCTCCGGCGTCCAGACGCCCTTTTCCTTGTAGTAGCGGATGGCCCCTTCATGGTAGGGGACCGGGCTGGGATTGGACACGGCGCCCTTCAGGTTCCAGGCCGGCATGGCCTTGTGCATGCCCTTGTAAATGTCGAAGCCTTCGTCCATGGCCTTGACCACGGCGTAGATGACATCCGGGCTGGCGGATTCGTACGACCAGAGGCTGTACGGATAGGTGCCCATTTCCACGGACTGTCCGGGAGCCAGTCCCGGGGCGCTTTTGCAGACGACCGGGGTCAGCCAGGGCGCCTTGGCCTGCAGACGCTTCCAGCCTTCCGTGTCGGCGGCCGGCAGGACGACATAGGCCACGCCGTGGGGTCCGGCCTCCATTTCCTTGAGGGTCGGGGTGACCGTGGCCGCGTAGCAGACGTCGTTCTTGCCTTCGATCACGCCCTTGATCTGATCGACGTATCCGGAGCAGGGGACCTTGGTCACGTCGTTCCAGCTAATGTTGCCGAAGGCCATGACGCCTTCGATGGACAGCATGCCGGCCGGCCAGCCCGGGACGTCCGGAACACGCTTGCCCTTGAGGTCCTTAGCTGTCTTGATCCCGGAATCGGCCGAGGTGACCAGGGTCAGGTACAGGGTCATGCCCCGCCAGACCTGCCGAATGGGCTGCGGCCCCCAGTCCTTCTCGGCAAACTCGGCGATGCCGTAGCTGGCGCAGGTTGCCGTGGCGCCCGTGGCGATGCCGATCTCGCTCTCACCGGTCTTCAAAGGCAGCAGCCGGGCCACGTCCGTGCCGTAGGGTTCGACCCGGACTTTCATCGTCGTCTTCTTCTCGATGGCCTCCCGGAAACCGCTGGTGATGGTGTAGCCCAACGAACCGACCGTGTAAGAGGTAAAGGTGATCATCTTGGGCAGATCGGCGGCCGAGGCGGCGGGACCGCCGGCCAGGCAGGCGGCCAGCCCCAACAGGGCCAATACCGCTACGCTTTTAACACAAAACTTCATGGTTCCTCTCCTTTCCTGGTTGATGCATGTTGATCGACTAACGAGCACAACTAACCAATCCCAACCGGCGGCCCGACCCGGGTCGATGCCGACTTGGACCCGGCAAACCCGGACGCTCTCGCCCCGGGATTGCGATTTTAAAGTATGCGAAACAGCGGCGTTCCTTTTGCCGAACCAAAAGCCGGGGGGGCCATCTCCACCCGGACGGTTCCGGTTCGGAAGCCGGATTATATCACACCTGCTTGCGCCAAGTCTTCGATCTCCAATGGATCGAAACCCCAGTCGGCCAAAGCCGACCGGGTGTGCTGGCCGTGGGCTGGCGGCGGCCCCTGGACTTGGGGAACCGTCCTGGAGAAGCGCGGCGCCGGGGCGGGCTGGACCACGCCGTCGAGGTCGATGAACGTCTTTCGGGCCGCGTTATGCGGATGATTCGGCGCCTCCTCCAAGGTCAGGACCGGACCGAAACAGACGTCCGTCCCTTCCATGATCTCGCACCATTCGTCCCGAGTCCTGGTCTTGAACAGGGCGACCAGTTTTTCCTTGAGCCGGGCCCATCGCTCCCGATCCGACTGGACCTGGAAGTCGGGATCGTCGAGTCCCGCCTTTTCCAGGAGCAGCGCGTAGAACTGGGGCTCGATCGAGCCGATGGAAATATACCGGCCGTCCCGGCATTCATACGTGTCGTAATAATGGGACCCGCCGTCGAGGTGATTGGTACCGCGCCGGTCGGACCACATGCCGGCGGCTCGGAAGCCGTAAAACATGGCCATGAGAGCGGAGGCGCCGTCGACCATGGCTGCGTCCACGACCTGGCCCCGGCCCGATCGTTGGGTCTCGCAAAGGGCGCAGGCCATACCAAAGGCCAGCAGCATGCCGCCGCCGCCGAAATCGCCCACCAGGTTCAACGGCGGCACCGGGGTCTGGTCCGTACGACCGATGCTGTGCAAGGCCCCGGTGATGGCGATGTAGTTGATGTCATGTCCGGCGGCCTGGGCCAGCGGCCCGTCCTGTCCCCAGCCGGTCATGCGGCCGTAAACCAGGCGAGGATTGCGGGCCAGGCAGACATCCGGGCCCAGGCCCAGCCTTTCCATGACCCCGGGCCGGAACCCCTCCAAGATGGCGTCGGCGCCTTCGATCATCTTGAGCACGGCCTCGATGGCCCTGGCGTTCTTGAGGTCCATGGCCACTGAGCGCCGTCCGCGGTGAAGGATTTCGGTCCGCGGATCCCGGTCCGACTTCGGTTTGGTCTTCCGCTCCAGCCGGATGACGTCGGCCCCCATGTCCGCAAGCATCATGGCGCAGAACGGACCGGGGCCTATGCCGGCGAATTCGATGATCTTAAATCCTTGAAGCGGTCCCATATATCTTCTTTCTTTCGGGCGAACCGGATGGTCGCCGCGGTTATTGCTGTATCATCATGGCCGGCAGCCAGGTGGCCAGTTCCGGGAACAGGATGACGATGATCAGAGCCAGGATTTCCAGCAGGACAAAGGGAACGATCGACCGATAGATGTCGACCATGGATATGTTCGACGGAACGATGGCCCGCATATAGAACAGGTTGAATCCAAAAGGCGGCGTGATGTAGCCCATCTCCATACAGATGGTGAACAGAATGCCGAACCAGATGGTATTGAAGCCGAACAGCTTGATGATCGGTATGAAGACCGGGGTGCAGATCATGATGATGCCCGCCGGGTCCATGAACATGCCCAGGATGAAAAAGACGAACATCATGAAGGCCAGGAGGAACCATTTGGACAGGTCCAGGCCGGTGATGATCTCGTTGAGCATGTCCGGGGCGCCCAGGGCGGTGTAGAGCTGGGTGAAACAGGTGGCGCCGATGAGAATCCACATGACCATGCAGGTCAGGGCCAGGGTCCTCTGCAGGCTTTGCTTGATGACCGCCATGGTCAGCTTGCGATGAATCAGGGCGCAGACCAGTGCGCCCACGGCCCCGACGGCGGAGGCTTCGGTCGGGGTGCAGACGCCCATGTAAATGACCCCCAGAACCAGGCCGATGAGCAGGATGGGCAGAACCACGCCTCGCAGGGAGACGAGCTTTTCCCGCCAACCGACTTGTTCATCAATGGGCGGCCCCAGTTCGGGATTGATGAAACAGCGGATCGCGATATAGCCGATGAAAAGAATCGTGATCAGGATGCCTGGAATGATGCCGGCGATGAAGAGCTGGCCCACGGATTCCTCGGTCAGAAAGGCGTACAGGATCATGATCACGCTGGGAGGAATCAGGATGCCCAGGGTCCCCCCGGCGGAGATGCAGCCGACGGCCATTCGTTTGGAATAACCCCGGCTGAGCATGGAAGGCAGAGCGATCAGCCCCATGGTGATCGTGGCCACGCCGCTGATGCCGGCCATGGCCGCGAAAATGGCGCAAATGACGATGGTGCCGATGGCCAGTCCACCGGCGATGCGGCCCATCCATTTGTACATCATGTCGTAGAGTTCTTCGGCGATGCCCGAGTGTTCCAGGATATTGGCCATGAAGACGAATAAGGGCACGGCCAGGAGGATATAGTTGGTCGCGTCTTCAAAGGCCGTCAGGGGGATGAGAAACAGGGATTTGGGCCCCCAGAGCAGCAGGGAAAAGACAATGGCCACTCCGCCGAAGGCAAAGGCCAGGGGCAGGCCCAGGAGCAGGCCCAGAAGCAGGAATCCAAACAGCAACAGCGTAACGATCCAGGTTTCCACGGGTCCTCCTATGACGTTTTCGGCACGGCTTTAAATGCGAGGTCCATGGCCGGCCGGGTTCTCACTCCTTGGAGCGGGCGAATATGCCGCCGTGCCCGCCGTCGCCTTCCGGCGCCCGGCCGGTGATCGCGGTCTGAAAGTCGGTAATCAGTTTGGCCAGGCCTTGCAGGAGCAGTAACAGAGAGGCCAGGGGGACCAGGAATTTTACCGGCCACAGGGGCCAGTCCAGTTGGGTGCCCGAGGTTTCGTGTTGCATCATGGATTTGTAGGCCATCTCCCAGCCCAGCCAGAGGAGCACGATCACGAAAACGAAAAAAAAGACCGATGTCAGGCAGGCCAGGATCGCCTTGGTCCTCGTGGAAAACCGTCCATAGACGATATCGACGCTGACGTGTCCCCCCTTGGCCAGGGTGTATCCGCCTCCGATCAAGACATAAGTGCAGAACAAATAGGTGCTGACCTCCATGGCCCAGGAGGTCGGTCTGTTGAAGAAATACCGGGCGATCACCTCGTAAGCGATGCTGATCATCATCAAAATGAGCAGGTAACTGACGGCTTTGCCCAGTTCCTCATTGAGCCAGGTGATGATCGCGACTGCTTTTTGCATGGTTCTCCCTTTTCCGCCGGATCGCGGACGCCATCCTGAACAGAAGGCTTCCCGGCTGGCCGAGGCTGGCACGCGCCCGCCATCGTCTGATGCGTGGAAGCGGATCGACTCGGATCGCGCGCCCCGAACCTGAAACCGGGTTCGGGGCGCGATGCGCCGGGGATTATTCGGCGGACAGACCCTTATCGGCCATGAATTTCTTCATTATATCAATAAGTTGCTTGCAACGCGGGCTGACGGCCGCCTGTTTGTCCCATTCCGTAAAGGCGACCTTGCGCAGCTTCTTCAACTCTTCGTCGGGCAGGGTGATGATCTTTCCAGCGTGCTTGGAGGCGAAGTTGTCCAGGGCCTCCTTGCCTTCGGCCAGGTAGCGTTTCTGCATGTCAGCCTGGACCGCGTCGCGGGCCTTGGTAATGGCGTCTTTGAGGTTCTGAGGCAGTTTGTTCCACAGTTCAAGGTTCATGTAGATGTTGGTGGTCGGGGGAGCGATAATGCCGGGCAGGTTGACGGACTTGATGACCTCTTTGAGTTTGTAGGCTTCCAGAACGAAGACCGGATAGACGGTTCCGTCCACGGTGCCCCGCTGGAGGGCCACGTACTGTTCGGCCCCGGGGATGTTGGTCGGGGAGGCGCCAAAGGCCGCGAAAATGTCCGCCACCATGCCATGGGCCCTGATCTTCAGACCTTTGAGGTCTTCGACCTTTTCGACCGGCTTGGTGGTCATGAGCAGGTAGTCGCCGGCCGGAAGAATGGTGATCATATGGAGGCCTTTTTCGGCATAGGCTTCGGCAATCAGCTTATCCAGGCCGTATTGGGCCCAGGCCTCCCAGGCCTCTTCCCAGGTCCGGTAGCTGAAGGGCAGCCCGAACTCGATGTTGCCTTCGGGGATGACGCGTTCGATGTAAGCCCCGGCATCATTGGCCATCTCGATAGCGCCGGACTGGACCGCCTCACGGGTGGCCTTGATCTTGACCAGTTCATTGGCGCCGTACACCTTGATGTTGATCTGGCCGCCGGAATTCTCCTTGACCTTTTCGGCAAAGGCTTTCAGGCCGTCGATGGTAGCCGGGGTCCGGAAAACCGACTGCATCCGCCAGTTGTAGGTTTCGGCGCCGGCCTGCTGCCCGGTGAACACCGTCATTGCGACCAAGGCCAGGATACAAACCATTGCAAACAATGAAAAATAGGCGCGCTTCGTCATAGTCCCACCTCCGTTAGGCCAATGATCCGTTTCATTGGATTGTTCTGCCGGACGGCTAAATCCGGCTATTGAATTTGTAAACAATTTTGCTTCCAATAACACAGAAATCTTTCCATGTCAAGCCCTGGTCCCGGCCGATTCCACCCGCTGGTCCCTCAAAACCCGTTTGAGCACCTTGCCGGCCGCCGACCGCGGCAGGCGCTCGACGAAATCCACGGACTTGGGTTTCTTGAAGCTGGCGATTCGAGACAGGCAGTAATCGACCACCTCCCGATCGGTCATCCGTTCACCCTCCTTGAGGGCCACGACCGCGTGAATCCGTTCGCCCCAATCAGGGTCCGGCATCCCGATCACGGCGGCCTCGAGAATCTTGGGATGGGTGTACAGCACCTCCTCGATCTCCCGGGGAATAATGTTTTCCCCGCCGCTGATGATCATGTCCTTTTTGCGATCCACGATATAGAGAAAGCCGTCTTCATCCAGGCGTCCCAGATCGCCGGTGTGAAGCCAGCCGCCCCGCATGGTCTCGGCCGTGGCCTCCGGCTCCCGGTAATATCCCTCCATGATGTTCGGGCCCCGGGCCAGAATCTCCCCCACCTCGCCCTGCCGGACTTCCCGATCATCGTCGTCCACCAACCGGATTTCCACATTCATGAAGGGCTTGCCCACGGAAGCCATCTTGTTCATGGCGTCCCTGGGGTGCAAGGTAGTGATGGTGGCCGTGGACTCGGTCATGCCGTACGTTTCCCCGAGGCCGGCATTGGGGAACAGTCTGAGCAGCCCCTTTTTTGTTTCCAGGGGGATGGATTCGGCCCCGGAAGACAAGGCCCGGACCGAGGCCGTGTCGTATCGGTCCAGATCGGGCAGTTGGAGGATGAAGTTCCAGACCGTGGGGGGGAAGGTCATGCGGTTGATCTTTTCCTGTTCGATGAGTTCCATGACCCGTGTGGGATCGAAAGACCGCATCGTGACGTTGGTGCATCCGCCAAACAGGTCAGAGATCAGGAGCAGAAAGGCCGCTGCATGGTAGAGGGGAAAGACCATCAAGACCCGGTAGTCGGGCTGGATATCGACCCCGGTGAAGATGTTGACCGAGGCCCAGATGCAGTTTTTGTGCGACAGGATGACGCCCTTGGGCAGGCCGGTCGTTCCTCCGGTATAGAGGATGGCGGCCGTGTCGGTTTCCCGGATCATTGTTTCCGGAGCCAGGTCCGATTCGCCGGCCCACGACCCGTCCAGGGCGGTCATGTCTTCGGCCGGCTCCCCGCCGACCTTGATGAACTGCCTGACCTTGAGCAGGTCGTCCTTGAATTTGCGAATCAAAGGCTCGAACTCGGCGTCCAGGATCAGGGTGGTGGCATCGCTGTGGTCAACGATGTACCGCAGCTCCAAAGGGGCCAGGCGAACGTTCAGGGGAACGATGATCGCGCCCAGCTTCATCAGGGCCAGATAGGTCTCCAGGACTTCCCGGCCGTTGAGGAAAATCGTGGCCACATGGTCGCCCTGTCCGATCCCCAGACGGGCCAGGGCATGGGCCAGCCTGTTCGAGTTCCGCTCCCACTGCTGGAACGTCCAGCGGCCCGCCTCCGAGACGATGGCCTCCTTGTGCGGATGCTTGAAGGCGGCCCTTTTCAACAAGTACGGCACGGTTATCTCAAACATTGTTTTCCCCTTTTCCTTCTCCTGGCTGGTGGAGTCGCTTCTGGATTGTCCGATGTCGCGCCGGGGAAAGCCTCAGGTCGCGTAGGCGGTCGGATAGACGTTTTTTAGAATTTTCAAGAGGTTTTCGGCGGCGCCTTTGACATGTTCCTCCATGAGAAACCTCGTCTTGTCGGCATCGCGAGCCCGAACCGACTCGATCATGGCCGCGTGCTCCTTGGCACTACGAGCCCGAATGTCGGGAATGGAGGCGACAAGGTACCAATGTCGTCCAAACTGGTCCCGCTGGCTTTCCACCAGTTTGAGCAGGCGGCTGTTGCCGCAGTGCCTCAGAAAAAAACGGTGAAAGCGCCGGTTCCACTGTTGAAACTCATAGACGTCGTCAATGAGGTACTCCAGGAGAAATTTGTGGATCTGTTCCAACTGTTCGATGTCTTTGTCCGTGATCTGCAATGTCGCCAGGTAGGCGGCCAACCCCTCCATACCGGCCTGAATCTGGTAGGCCTCCTGAATGTCGATCAGGGAAATCCGGGAAACCGTTCCTCCTCGGTAGGGAATCAGGTCCACCAGTCCTTCGACGGCCAACTGCTTGATGACTTCGCGCACGACCGTGCGGCTGGTGTCGTGGCGGGCGGCCAGTTCCATTTCAATCAACCGGATGCCGGGCATCAGGCGACCGGAGGTGATCTGTCTTTTCAAGGCCGTATAGACCAACTCTTTTTTGGTTTTATTCTTCATAAGCCAACACACGGGACACGCTTGTCCGGCCGTCGGCTGAGGCTTGGCCTCGTTCCGGCGGCTGGGGGACCATGATTTTTTGTGAACAATTTTGTATGTAACAGCCCGGCGGCTCCATGTCAAGGAAAAATCCGTCCGTCCAGGTAACCTTAGGGGTGGATGGCCTTGAACGACCGCCCTGTCGAGGTCTTCGGCCTCGGGCTCCGTCTGCCGCCTTCTCCAAAGTTTGAATTGATGGTCTCGTAAAAAGTCGATTTCTCGAAATCGGCCCTAATAAATTCAGATGGTTACACGTGCAAAAACGCGATTTTCGGACTTTTTACGAGACCATCAGAATTAGAACCCGAATTTTGCAGATGGGTTCGTAGCGAGGCGTCGAACAAGCGTGGCGGACGCCTTCCCCTCGGCTTGACGCCGGGGTGATCCCGCCAACTAAACCAATGGATATTTTCCTCACATATCGACGCCTCGCTACGAACCCATCTGCAAAATTCGGGTTAACATAGGGAAAGTAGGTCGATTTTGATACTTTGAACTGGTTCGAGGCTGTGACGGAACGGCGGGCGCCGCCCGGCGACCGGGGAGTCCGGGTCTGCTACGAGGTGGACCCCGCCAGGGGGGGCTCGGTTAACAAGCCTATATTATTAGTTATTATTCCAAGGCGATGGTGAAGTGCTCCGGGTGGGAAAGAAAAAAAACGCCTTTTTGACGTTTGAGTCAAAAAAAGCGTTGAAATCGGATTTGGGTACGGATATAATCTGAAGTGCCCGTGAACAGACGGGTATGGGATTGCCCTAATCCCATTTCCTCCACACAGCCGCCGTGAGCCCATTGCTTGTGCCCCCTTCGAAGCATTGGATCCCTCACGGCGGCCCCTCCTTTTGGGGCCTGCATATTGTTTATATCCAATAAGCCCAGAAGGATCAATCAGGGAATCCCTGAGATTTGACTTCGAATTTCCTGATTTCATATATCTCCACTCAACGCGGCCGGCCCCGGCAGGCTTCCGAAATCAGATCGGAGCATAGAAAGCCTATCGAAACGGATGACAATCCGTGCGGAAGGCGAGCCTGGAACGACTTGGGATTGCAGGCATACTTGAGGAAATACCGAGACCGTACAGGGGGAAACAGGCCTTGCGGCCGGCTGTTCGCCGCCGCGGGTGAGGAAAACCGTGGTTTTCTTCATGGATAAGCCGGTTTAGGTCCCCAGCGAGGTCAGTCCCTCCCGGATGGCATATTTGGTCAGTTCGGCCACGCTGCGCAGATCGAGTTTGTCCATGATTTGTCGACGGTGGGTTTCGACCGTTTTCACGCTCAGGTTCAGTTGCTCGGCCATCTGCTTGGTCGTTTTGCCTTCGGCCAGCATTTGGAGGACCTCCCGTTCCCTTGAGGTCAGCAGGGAGGAGGAATCGTCGGATTCTGAAAGGCGTCGAATATAATCGTGGATAACCTGACCGGTAATGCCCGGGCTCAGGAAGGTCTGCCCGGCCACGGCGGCCCGGATGGCGGTAACCAGTTCCTCGAAGGCGCAGTCTTTGAGCAGATAGCCCGAGGCCCCCGCCTTGAGGATGCCGGACACGAACCGTTTGTCCGAATACATGGACAGCGCGATGATCTTGATGTCGGCGTGTTCGTGCAGAATCTGGGCCGTGGCCTCGATTCCGTTGAGGTCGGGCATGGAAACATCCATGATGACCACGTCCGGCTTGAGCTTCCGGGCCAATTGCACCGCGATTCGCCCGCTCTCGGCCTCGCCGACGACCTCCATGCCCGGCTCGTTTTCCAGCAGGGTTCTCAGGCCTTCCCGAACGATCTTGTGGTCGTCGGTCAAAATGATTTTCACGGTCACGACAGGTCCTCCTCCCGGCGCCGGCGATGGTATGCCCGCGATCGATTCATACCCGCCGGCCAGACATCGCCTGAATCGAGCCGGCGCCCACGACCGGATTCAGTGGTCCATCTGAACAGCGGCCGGCGGCGCCCCGGGTCCGGCGGCCGGGGTTTGCTTGAAGATTCCCCGCGGCAGGCCGCGGGGAATTCGCCCGCCCCCATGTTCAGGCTTTCATGAACGTACCCTTTCGCTTTTCCATATACGCGGCCACGGCTTCGCCCATGTCCTCCGAAGGCACGACCATGGCCGAACGGGCCGCGTTGTATTCGAGGGACTCGTCCAGGGAGGCCGTTTCGTCGAAGATCAGCACTTCTTTGATGCCCTGAACGGCCAGGGGCGGATTCGAAGCGATCTCTTGGGCCAGATCGAGGGCCTGGGCTCGAAGCGAGGCCTCGTCCGGATAGAAATCGTTGACCAAGTTGATCCGCCTGGCATATTCAGCGCCGAAGCGATGCCCCCTGAAACAGATTTCCCTGGCATGGGCCCGCCCCACAACTTTCGGCAGTCTCTGCAGCCCTCCCACGTCCGTGATGAAGGCCAGTTTGGCTTCAGGCAGGGCGAACAGGCATCCGGCGTCGCAGAGCCGGATGTCGCAACAGAGGGCCAGTTCCAGCCCGGCCCCCAGGCAGTGGGCCTGGATGACGGCAATCGTGGGCACGGACAGGCGTTCGAGTCGGGTATGAATGTCCTGGGTCCGGCGCACCTCTTTGAAAAACATGGCTTTCTGGGCCGCGCCGGCCTGTCCGGTCATCATGGCGAACATCTCGTTCTCCTGGCTCAGGTCCAGGCCGGAACAAAAGGACTTGCCCCGTCCTTCCACCAGAATGACTCGGACCTCCTCGTCCTGTTCGGCGGCGGCGACGGCCTCGCCCAAGGCGGTCCAGGTGACCGGGTTGAGGGCGTTTCGTTTTTCAGGCGCGTTGAGGGTGATACGTCCGATATGGCCATCGCGATGATATATAACCGGTTTCTCTGTTGTCATGTTCCAGTCTCCTTGTCCGTTCGCGCGGAATCAGCGTTCGAACTATCAGTCTTCGTTTTTCTGTTTTTCCTCGTCCCGCAGGAAGCGCCGGAGCACCTTGCCGATGATCGACGTGGGCAGGGACTCCCGGAACTCGATCAGCTTGGGCACCTTGTAGGCCGCCAGCCGCTCCCGGCAAAAAGCCGTGATCTCCTCCTCGGTTAACGACTGCCCGCTTTTGGGCACGATGAAGGCCTTGACCGTTTCACCCCGGTAGGGATCGGGTACGCCCACGGCGCAGGCCATCTCGACCTTGGGGTGCTCGTGGAGCACTTCATCGATTTCACGAGGAAAGATATTGAATCCGCCGGCAATGATCAAGTCTTTCATTCGATCCACGATCCAGAAATACCCGTCTTCGTCCATCCTGGCCACGTCACCCGTGTAAAGCCAGCTATCGATGAGCGTGATCCGGGTTTCATCGGGCATGTTCAGATAGCCTTTCATGACCGCCGGTCCCTTGAGCAAAAGCTGTCCTTCCTGTCCGACGCCGAGTTCCCGGGACGGGTCCACAATGTCGACGATCCTGGCATCCACTTCGGCGATGGGCATGCCCACGCTGCCCATTTTGCGCCGGCCGACAAAGGGATTGAAATGCGTCGGTGCCCCGCTTTCGGTCATGCCGAAGACCTCGACCACCCGGCAGCCGGTGATCGCTTCGAACCGCTCCATGGGCTCGACCGGAAACGGGGCCGCTCCGGAAATACAGTAGCGGATGCTGGTCAGGTCGTATTTCTTGACCTCGGGGTGGTTCATGAGTCCGATGAACATGGTCGGCACGCCCGGGAACCAGGTGGGACGCATGTCATGAATGGTCTGGAGGATCATGGTCGGGTCGGGCTGGGGGACCAGGTGCATGGGCAGTCCGGAGGCCAGACAGAACATCATGATGACGTTGCCGAAGATGTGAAAAAAGGGAATGGCCAGGCAAAAGGAGTCTTTCAGAGGGCTGAGTTGGGGGTCCTGGGCCGGGAGGGCGATGCAGTTGTATACGTATCCCCGGTGGTGAAGAATCGCGCCCTTGGAACGGCCCGTGGTGCCTCCGGTATAGAGCAGGACCGCCGGGTCGTCCGGGCTGATGTCGGTGTCCGGGTTCGTCTCCGGCCGGCCGGCCAGGAAGTCGTCGAACCGTTCCGCGACCTCGGGCAGCGGCAGGTCCAGGCCCGGGATCGGGACCACGACGAGTTTTTCGATCACGGTCTGATCCAGAATCCGGACCAGGTTTTCCGCGAACAGGCTCAGGACGACCGCGAAGCGGGCCCCGGCATCGGAGAGCACGAAGGACAGTTCCCGGCCGGTGTACAAGGGATTGACCGGCACGGCCGTGGCCCCGGCCTTGAGAACTCCGAGCTGGGCGGCCGCGTAGTTGGGGGAATTGGCCATGACCAGGGCCACACGGTCCCCTTTTCGGATGCCCCATGCGATCAGGGCGTGGGCGAAGCGGTTGGCCCTCGCGTTCAGTTCCTCATAGGTGGTGACGGCGCCCATCAGGGTCACGGCCGTGCCCCGGGGCATCCGCGCCGCCTGTTCCTCGATCATTCGGTGGACGGGCACCTCGGGCAGTTCCAGATGACGGGGAACTCCGGGATCGTAGTTCTTGTGCCAGACCCGTGTCTCCATGAATCGTCTCTCCTTTCATGTTCGTTCAATCCGGTGCAACGGAACGATCTCGCCTGCCAGTCTCGTTTCTCGGTTGTCTGAGAGATAGGGGTGGAATTCAATGCATACTTGCAATAAAGCGGCTGAATGTCAAGTCCTTGCCGCGAGCAGTCCGGCGATGCCGGCACCCCGTTCCCGGGTCCGGACCGAGCCAGGTTGAAAGTTCCTCCGGATGGCGTTCATGAATCCATCCCCGGATGGCACCGTTTGGGGTCTCGATCCCGTGCTGGTCGTCGGTTTCATACGAAAACCGAACGATTGTTGCACCCGTCTTACCCAGGTGATATACTCCGTTCGCCGGAAAACAAAACAAGGAGTATTTATAATGATTGAGGAAATTCTTCCCGACTTGTTTCGGATCGAGATTCCAATGCCCAAAAACCCCCTGAAGTACCTCAACTCGTATGTTGTCAAGGGCGAGGAACGGAATCTGATCGTGGACACTGGACTGAACCGCAAGGAATGCCACGAGGCCATGCTGGCCGGGCTCGAGGAGCTGGGAGTCGACCTGAATCGCACCGATTTTTTCATCACCCACCTCCACGCCGACCACTTCGGACTGGTGGCCAAACTGGTCACGGAGCACAGCAGAATTTTCTTCAACCGACCGGACCAGGAGATCATCGAGTCCCGGGACGGATGGGACCCGATGGTGGACTACGCCGGATTGCACGGTTTTCCGGAAGACCAGTTGCGCGCCGCCCTGGAGGCCCATCCGGGCTATCGCTTTCACTCGGACTGGATTCCGACATTGAGCATTCTCAATGACGACGACGTGATCGAGGTGGGACGCTATCATTTCAGGTGCGTCATGACGCCGGGGCATTCCCGGGGCCACACCTGTCTGTATGAACCGGACAAAAAGGTGCTCCTGGCCGGCGACCACATCCTGATCGACATCACGCCCAATATCCAGTGCTGGTCGGACGCAGAGAACCCGCTGCAGAACTACCTGGACAGCCTGGACAAGGTCAGTCATCTGGACGTGGACCTGGTCCTGCCCGGTCATCGGCGGCTGGTTACGGATTTTCAGGGAAGGATTCAGGAACTCAAGACCCATCATCGCACTCGGGCGGACGAAATTCTGGTCATTTTGAGGCAGGGTCCCCGGAATGCCTACCAGGTGGCTTCGGAAATGACCTGGGACATCAATGTCAAATCCTGGGAGGAGTTCCCGGTTTCACAGAAATGGTTTGCCACGGGCGAGGCCATCGCTCATCTTCGCTATCTCGAAGAGGGCAGCGAAATCGGCAGACAACAAAACGGAAATCTCGTCACGTTTCTACTCAATTGAGTTGTAACTCACTATTACCAGGAGCCAACCGGGCGGGGAGACCCCGCCGCTTGAAAGGAGGCAATCGAGATGGACTACAATTTCACTCCGGAACAGCAACAGTTCCGAGAAGGGTTTATCGCCTGGCTGGACAAAAACCTGCCTGAAGGCGGGGATGATACCAATTTCCGGATGTTCGAGTCCCAGGAGGAATGGGCCAAGGCGTACAAGGATTTTCAGCGCAAGCTGTCCGAGGCGGGCTACGCCTCGATGCACTATCCCAAGGAATACGGCGGCGGCGGCAGGACCCTGATGGAGGAGGTCATCGTCCTGCAGGTCCTGGCCCAAAGAGCCATGTTCCTTCGGGGACCGGGCGTCATCACCCACGGCATGGCCTCGCCGACCATCCTGACCTGCGGCAATGAAGCCCAGAAAAAGGCGTTTTTGCCCAAAATCCTGGACGGGACCCACATCTGGTGCCAGGGATTCAGCGAGCCCAACGCCGGGTCGGACGTAGCCAACGTGTCCACACGGGCCATCAAGGACGGGGACCATTACATCGTGAGCGGCCAGAAGGTCTGGACCAGTTTCGCCCACATGGCCGACTGGTGCATCATGCTCGTGCGCACGGACCCCAACGCCAAAAAGCACCGGGGCCTGAGCTACCTGCTTCTGGACATGACGCTTCCGGGGGTTGAAGTCCGTCCCATCAAGCAGATGACCGGGGAGTCCGAATTCAACGAAATCTACATGGAAGACGTTCGGGTACCCGTGGACATGCTGGTCATGCAGGAAGGCATGGGCTGGCACATCGCCATCACCACGCTGATGTTCGAGCGCGTGGTGGGCGACGCGCTGATGGGCGCCATGTACCAGAAAAACATCGAAAGAATGCTCGATATGGCCAAGCAGGTCAAGCGTTCCGGCCGGCCGGTCATCGAAGACCCCCTCTTCCGCCAGGCCCTGGCGCAGTCCTATATCGAAGTCGAGGTGCTCAGGCATCACGGCCTGAGAAATTTGAGCCATCAGTTGGCCGGCGGCGTTCCCGGCCCGGAGGGGTCCATCGGCAAACTGCTCTGGAGCGTGCCCAACCAAAAGATCATGGAGCGGGCTCTGGACATGCAGGGCATGCTGGGCCAGGTCATGCCCGGGTCTCCGAACGCCGTCCAGGGCGGGCTGTGGCAGTATGGTTTCCTGAGGTCCAAAGGCAACACCATCGAAGCGGGTTCCACGGAAATCCAGAAAAACATCATCGGCGAGCGGGTCCTGGGTCTGCCCAAGGACGGCAGCCGGGCCGCCAGGCAGTAGAGGAGGTGGAGTCATGGACATCAAACTGAGCGAAGACCAGGTCGAAATGCAGCGTCAGGCTCGGCGTTTCTGCGAGAACGAGACCCCCATGGAGGGCTACGTCCGCAAGATGTTCGAGGACGAACGCGGGTTTACCGACGAGATATGGGCCAAGATGGCCGAAATGGGCTGGACGGCCATGCGCATTCCCGAGGAATACGACGGTCTGGGCCTGGAACTGATGGACCTGTGCGTGGTCCTCGAGGAGATGGGCCGGGCCGTCCTGCCCGGGCCTTTCTTTTCCACGGTCATGCTGGCCGCCGAGGCCCT